>Ga0308161_1000476_pt1 | contig 63506 bp, 66 predicted proteins | sample PhyFR2_FD_201034 | JGI IMG/M metagenome (GOLD analysis project Ga0308161, IMG submission 201034) | Phyllosphere microbial communities from UC Gill Tract Community Farm, Albany, California, United States - DLSLF.R2 | ecosystem: Host-associated > Plants > Phyllosphere > Unclassified | place: USA...
CTCGGCCATCAAGACCTACGACCTGGAAGTCTGGCTGCCGTCGCAGGAGACCTACCGCGAGATTTCCTCGTGCTCGAACTGTGGTGACTTCCAGGCCCGCCGCATGCAGGCCCGCTGGCGCAACCCGGCCACCGGCAAGCCGGAGCTGGCGCACACCCTGAACGGCTCGGGCGTGGCCGTAGGCCGCGCGATGATCGCAGTGATGGAGAACTACCAGAACGCCGACGGCAGCATCACCGTGCCCGAAGCCCTGCGCCCGTACATGGGCGGCATCGAAACCATCGGCTGATCAGCCGGTAGCGCCGGGCCATGCCCGGCGGCCTTTTGATGAGTGCCGGCCATGTCGGCACCGCATCCACGCATGGCGTGGATCTACTGATGCGGTGTGGCATCCACGCATGGCGTGGATCTACTGACGCGATGCTGCATCCACGCATGGCGTGGATCTACTGACGCGATGCTGCATCCACGCATGGCGTGGATCTACTGACGCGGTGTGGCATCCACGCGCTGGAGGTTTGGGCTTTGCAGTAGATCCACGCCATGCGTGGATGACGCAGTCCATCAACCTGCTACGCGCAGCTTCTCCAGCGGTACCCAACCGGCCTCGCCAGCCGCCGGCACACACCACGCCCACCCATTGAGCGTGCGCACGCCGCGCAGGTGCTGCCCCGGGTCCACATCAAGCTCCCGCGCGCAGTAATCCTCCGTGGCAAACGCGCCACCCTGGGAATCGCGACCGATCACCGGCGCCGGTACGAACCCCGGCTGCTGTCCCTCGGCCTCGCACAGAAACCAGTCCTCCCAACCCTCGGGCCCCTCATAACGTTCGCCCACCACCAATGCCTGGCCACGGTGCAGGGTGATCGGGTGCGGAAATTCGCTGCGGTGCGCAGCCATCACGATGTAGTCCATCGCCCCATGGTGGCAAAAAAAAGCGGCCCCGCAAAAGCAGGACCGCCAGGGTGGGCTGGGATGGGGGAGGGAATCCCGGCCCGCGTTCAGCGCCCAGACGAGGGAGAGAGGCGCCGAACGCTGGAACGGGTTACGCCGCTGCCACTTCCGCCGCCTCATGCGACGGCAGCGCTGCCAGCGCACCGGCAATCGCGTCTTCGCGGTGCTGCGGCGAATAGGCAATGCCCTCGGCACGCACGAACTCGATGTCGTTGATGCCCCAGAAGGCGAACGTCTGGCGCAGGAAGGGTTCCTGGAAGTCCGCCGGCGAATCGGTATAGATGCCGCCACGGCTGCTGACCACGATCACCCGCTTGCCACCGGCCAGGCCCACCGGGCCGTTCTCGGTGTACTTGAACGTGCGCCCGGCAACCGCCACGCGGTCGATCCAGGCCTTCAGGGTGGAGGGCACGCTGAAGTTGTACATCGGCGCACCGATCACCACGATGTCTGCGGCCAGGAACTGCTCGAGCACCTGTTCAGCATCAGCGGCCTCGGCCGGGTCGGTCTTGGCCAGCGAGCCGCTGCGCAGATGCGGTACCGGATTGGCGTCAAGATCGCGATAATCAACCTGCAGGCCGTCGATCTGCTGCTTGAACTGGGCCACCACGGCGGCGGTCAGGTGGCGGGAGACGGAGTTGTCGCCAAGCACGCTGGCGTCGATGTGCAGAAGCTTCATGGCAGTACCTATGTTCGGGAGAGGTGGCGGGCTTGCCGCCGACGGAGAGAACGATAGGTTGTTGCATCGGCGGGATAAAGGTGGTTGAATGCCACGTATTGTTCTATCAATGGAACTCGGGTATGCATGACCTGAATGATCTGTACTACTTCGCGATGGTGGTCGACCACGGCGGTTTCGCCGCCGCCGAGCGCGCACTGGGCATCCCCAAGTCGCGCCTGAGCCGCCGTATCAGCCAGCTGGAAACCGACCTGGGCGTGCGCCTGCTGCAGCGCTCCACGCGCCGCTTCGCCGTTACCGACGTCGGTACCAGCGTGCACCGCCACGCCCAGACCATGCTGGCCGAGGCGCAGGCCGCGCGCGAGGTGGTGGACCGCCTAAGCGCCGAGCCGCGCGGCCTGGTGCGCGCCAGCGTGCCGGTGTCGCTGGCGCAGATGCAGCTGCCCAAGCTGCTGCCCAAGTTCCTCGAGCAGTACCCGAAGGTGCGGCTGCAGCTGAACATCAGCAACCGCCGCGTGGACATCATCAACGAAGGCTACGACGTGGCCCTGCGCGTGCGCTCGCGGCTGGATGACGACGGCAGCCTGGTGATGCGCAGCTTCGGCCAGGTGCAGGAACTGCTGGTGGCCAGCCCGAAATACCTGGACCGTGCGGGCCGCCCGAAGGACCCGGAAGAGCTGGCGAACCATGTCACCTTGAGCATCAGCGAGGACGAAGCGCGCCAGCGCTGGGAACTGCATGGGCCGGAAGGCGCGGTGCGCCGGGTGGACCTGCAGCCGCGCGTGGCCGGTTTCGACTTCCCGCTGCTGCAGAGCATGGTGAAGGACGGCTTCGGCATTACCATGCTGCCGGAAACCGTCTGCGCCGACGCCGTGCGCAACGGCGAGCTGGAAGTGGTGCTGCCGGACTGGTCGCTGCCGCAGGGCGTGTGCCATGCCGTGTTCGCCTCACGCCGCGGCCTGCTGCCGGCGGTGCGGGTATTCATCGACTTCCTGGCCGAACACCTGCCGCCGCAGCTGGAGGCCTCGCGCCTGGATTGCGGTGGCGCCTGCGAGAAGGCCAAGGAGCGTATCAAGGCCAGTGCGCTGGGTGCGTTGGCGGTGGACGCGGGCTGAGGCGCCGCCCCGACGGAACAACGGTCTTGGGCAAATCGCCCGGCCGTGCGAGAATGCGTGCCCGGCCAGCAGGCTGGGCCGATACGGAGAGATGGCCGAGCGGTTTAAGGCACCGGTCTTGAAAACCGGCGAAGGGTCAAACCTTCCGTGGGTTCGAATCCCACTCTCTCCGCCAATCGACCTTAACTCGTTGATTTTGAATTGAAATCAACGGTTTTGGCTGATTGGGAAGCAGGAAGCATGCAGAGGAAACACTCGCATGCGCATCCCTCATCATTTGAGCCGGTCCGCCACCGGTCGCTGGTCCTTCGTCCAGCGTGTCCCCGTTGATCTGCAAGCCGTGCTCGATTGCCGGCTCATCAAAAGAACCCTTCGAACCAAAGAGCTGGCTCAGGCGCACGTGCGTGCAGTCGTGCTTGGGTCGGGCTATGCTCGACTCTTCGCACAGTTGAAGGATCAACGCGTGGACAAGCTGAGCAAACTGGATGCCGACCTGCTGATTGCTCGCTTGACGAGCGCCGAGAACCTTCAGGAACTGACGCTCAACCGCACCCGCCAGCCGAATGGCGCGGTGACGGAGCAGTGGCAGATCGATAGTCCGAAGGACCTCAAGCTCTATCGCCTAATGATGGAGCTGGAAGCGTTGGATGCGGAGAACGCGCGGTCGCATCCCTTGCCGGTCAGTGCGCAGTCCATTCCGACGCCGGCACCTCGCGGCCCGTTAGCGTCGGCGGCTACGCCCGCCATCGAAGCGATGACCCTCGGCAAGGCCCGGGACGCGTTTCTGGCGACGCTCAAGCCTTCCTCGCTGCCCAAGACCTACACCATCAAGAAGACCGCCATTGAGGCGCTGGTGGCGTATCTGGGTCCGAAGGCGAAGGTCCATGCCATCACCCGCTCAGATCTGGCGCGTTGGTATCAAGACATGCGCGAGAAGGGGGCTTCCACGCCAACGCTCACGAACAAGCAATCCTACATCGGTGGGAAGGGTGGGTTCTTCGAGTGGGCCATGGCGTCGGGTTATTACCCTAGGGGCGACAACCCGGCCAGTGGCCACGTGAGCTACTCCCAACGCGAAAAGCGGGCTCGGAAGAAGTTGGGATTTAAAGCATATGACCGTGCCCAGATCCAAGCGCTGTTCGCACCTGAGGCGTTGGCCAAGATGTCCGAATCGGCCCGCTGGGCCTCGCTCCTTGGACTCTATACGGGGGCCAGGGCGTCCGAAGTGGGGCAGCTTCTCGTCAAGGATGTGCTCGAGGAAGGTGGTATCGCTTGTATTCGCATCTCGGACGAGGGCGAGCATCAAAAGGTCAAAACGGAGGTCAGTCTTCGCACGGTGCCCCTTCATCCCGAGCTCATCAAGATGGGCTTCGTGGAATGGGTCGATGGCAAGCGGGAGGTCGGTGAAACCAGGCTATTCCCGGCCGCCAAGGCCACGGCAGTGAACGGGCAGGGGAACTGGATCACCAAGGCGTTTAGTCGCCACCTTGCCGAAGTGGGGCAGGGATGGGAGCCTGCCAAGCGCGGTTTCCACTCGCTTCGTAAGACTTTCATTCAAGAGCTACAGGGCGCGGGGGTGGTATCAGAACTGCGCGCGCAGATTGTTGGCCATGAGCTCGATGATGAGCACCACTCGACCTACAGCCGGGAGTTTAGTTCAAGAGAAAAGCTTGATGGTCTGAGCCGAACATCCCCCGGTTTGGCAGTCCTGACATTCATCATCTGACACTACATGATGTAGCCGCATATCTACTGTCCTGAGTAGTAACCATTGACGTTTTAATGACCACCACAACGCGAGAGGATGTAACATGGCTGTTAACAAGCACGGTCAGGACGATGCAGCGATTCCGGCGCTGGTGAGAATAAAGTCTGTTCTCGGGCAGCTCGATAAGTACGGCATGGAGGGTGTTGACTGGGAGGCTCTTGTGGCTGCTCTCGAAGCTGCCCAAGAGCTTGGGTGTGCCAGCGCGGACGAAGTCACAAGGGCTAAGAAAAGGACGCTGGAAAGAGATTCTTTGGTCAGAATATCAAAATGCGTGGATGGCAAGTGGTCGGCTGGGGCTGGCACGCCATATAAAACTCCGGCGAGGACCGGGGGCGAGCCATGACGAATCCTTCATGGTGGGATCGCGCAAAAGGAAAGGCGAGGTTGGTTCTGAATAGCCAGATTAAAGCCCATCCGGGGCGCGATCTTGTGCTCTTGGTTCTTGCGGTGATTTCCGCTTTTTTATGCGCAATCTCTGTGTATCTCGTTTATCAGGCGAAAACACTTGGCTCCTCCCCGTCAATGTATCTTGCGATCCTGTCTTTCGGTCTGACTGGCACCCAGGCGTTTGTTGGAGCCTGTCGAAGCCTGAAGCTCCACTATTTGTGGGTCATGATCGCAGCTGGTGCCTCTATTGGCCTTACGGTGTTTGGGCTTTGGGGAGATGGCACGCTATTTAATTAAGTCAATCAGCCCTGCAGCACCTATCGCTGCGAAGAAAAAGATTCCTAACAATGCCGCGCCCAAGAAGACGTAGTAGCTCTTAGTTTCTTCTGTATTTTTTTTGTCTTTCACGTGAGTATCCTCATAAGCGGGAACACCTTTTAGCACAGATATTTGGGGAGTCAAATGGATTGACTCAGCAGGGCCATCCCCTGGTCATAATGGAAAACGCGTCGGACGTAATAGCAGCGTGGTTGGCCTTTTCTACATAACTTGCTTCTTCTTTAAGTCCCACCGCTAAATGTCGCGATTGGTGAGACTTGGAGGTGCTCTAATCGATACTCCTACCAGTGGAGGTGCGGCAATGAAAGACGGCATTTACCATGTTCGTTTCTCGTCGAACATGCAGGGAGTGGGCGAGGGTATCGCCGTGTTCAAGGGAGAGGGTGTCAATGGCGGCGATTCCGGCTACACGTATTCAGGATCTAAGCAGGGCGACGACGCCGGGTTCACGGCCAAGCTGACCATCAAACGCTGGGATCCGGGCTCTGAATCCGTGTTTGGCGGGCTCGACCAGTTCGAGCTTGAGTTCCGGGGTGATGCAACGGCAGCGGGCTTTTCTGCCAAGGGCAGCATCGTTGGGCGCTCTGACGCCACTTTGGTAGTGGAAGGTCGCTACTTAGCCCCGGCGGTCTAAGCATCAGAAATGAGAAGGCCCCCAGCTGGGGGCCTTCTTTGATCCGGCGGCTGCTTAGGACTGGGTCAGTTGCGCATAAAGCACAAAGAGGAACATCGGCAGCCCACTCAGCAGGCCGAACACCCAGAAAGCGCCCATCAAGGTCAGCGGCGTCATGATCCACCACTGCCACCACGTGAAGCCGGTGTCCCGCATCTGGGCTGCGTGGGCCTTGGCTGGATAGCGAAGCGCCGCCTTCCGGCTTGCGCGTCGGGCCAGGAGCGGCCCGGCGACGAAGCCGAAAGGTCCGAGGAAGAGCAGGGTTCCCGAATACCACCAGAAGAACCGGTCGCGCGGGGTCATCAGCCTCCGCGACGTGGGACGCCTACGAGTAGCCAATGGTGGTGGCAGGGCGCTCATTTGGCGTAGGCCCTCCATTCGCCGGATTCCTTGGCGTAGCGAAGGTTCTTGCTAACAGGGACGGGAATCCGTCTGCCTCCAATGTCGATGCTTACCTTCCCAGCGGTGTCGCAGCGGTAGCCGTCCATGTCCTGGGCTTCGACGCACCCCGTCAGTTGGAAGTCCTGAATCTCTTCGACCTGCCCCGCCCCGCTTTGGGTCAGGAGCGTGGCCAACGCCTTCTCAGCATCGCCATTGGATGGCGGGCCGCCGCAGCCGGTCAGGGTGAGGACGAAGGCCAAGCCGGCCAGAGGAAATCTTGCGTTCATGGGTCAATCCTTGAATGGTCTGAGTAGGCGGCAGGCTCCTGCCGCCCTAGGTAGGAAGTCAGCGTCGCGGATTACTTGTCGCGGTTGCCTTCCGGCGCGAACCCGGCGATCCACATGCGCCCATCCTTGAATGGGGTCAGCAGGCCGCTGGCTTCGGGATGCAGGTCAGCGGTCTGGATGAAACCAGACACCCAGGCCACGCGAAGCGCCACATCTACCGCTTTATCCGAAACGCCAGGACGAGAGACGTTGACCACGAACGGGTGGCTGGGCGGGTTGGGGCCCGTCGACCGGCTGGCCCCAGTGTTCGGCTTGCCGGCAGGCACCCGAACGCCCATCAGGGCGTCCCGCCCCTTCCAGAGCGCCGCCCTGTTGAGCTCCGCCACATCGCCCAGGTCGTCGGTCTCCGTCACCTCCGCATCTACGCACGTGCGGAAGGTTTCAGTGGATGAGGTCGCGGCGGCGGTCCAGATCCGGGCTTCGACGGTCCAGCAGGGCAGAGAAGTGCCCCATTCGGTGTAGGTCAACGCCACTCGGGGCCAATCCAGCTTTCCCTGCTGGGCCAGCTGATGGTTGTCTGCCTTGAACAGGCCTCGAATCTTTCCGACCCCGTTAACCGGAGCGTAGATCGACCCAGCACCGGCGGCCACCTTGGCACCGCCCAGGGCCGGCGTGATACCAACCATCTGCCCGCCGGCATTTTTCAGGCTGGTGCCCAACTGCCTGAAGAAACCGGGACGGTTTGGCGCTTCTTCTTGCTCGGGGTGGCTCTGTGCGCCTACGCCCTGGGCGGTCAGCAGTAGTGCGGCCGCCAAGCCGGCGGCCATCCTTGTTTGGTTCTTCATTCGCAGCCCCTATAGACCGCCAACCCGGCGGCATTTACGATAATCGCAGATGTGCAATCCGGTTCCAACCGTCAGACTTGGAGGGAGTTCAGCTGTGGTGCAAGAATCCCGATGCAGCCCAAGACACCCTCGACGGTCTATGGCAAGCGCCTGCGCAGTGCGCGGCTGGCCAAAGGCTGGACGCAGGCGCAGCTTGCCGAGCGGATTGGGATGGTGGACTCGGTCTCGGGGGCAACCAGAGTGAGTCGCTATGAGACCGGGCAACACGACCCGGACCCTTCTACTTCGCAGGCCTTGGCAAAAGCATTGGGATTGCCGGTGGCGTATTTCCATGCGACTTCTGACACGCTGGCTGAAGTCATCCTTCTGGTCGCCAGACTCCCAGTGTCCAAGCAGAAGGAAGCGTTGAAGAGGCTGCGCGAGCTGTCAGAGTCTGCGGAGCGATAGACGGGACATGACGCCGCTTAGCTACTGCTTGAAGGGCGGCGCATCGAGGTGCTTCTGCGCCTGAACAAGGACCAAGCACTCCACTTTTGCCCGCGTCACCGCATTGTAGAGTAGTCGCCGCTTTTGTTCGTTGTCTCCTGACGTTGCTGCAGGCCAAAGAACGACAACATAGTCAAACTCCCTGTTTTTGGCCCTGTGCACGGACATCGCTTTGTAGCCGAGGTCGGAAGAGCGCTGGAATCTCCCACGGTTCGAGCAAATCTGTTCGACGGTAGCTGAAAGCATCTGTCGAGAGATAGCTACGTCACGCCTGGTTCGAATCAGCCGGTCGACCCAGTTGGAGAACTCACTGAAGAGGGCGTGGTCGCCGGTCGCTCTCACTGCCTCCAAGGCTTCGGCAGGCGTGGCTATGTCAGGAGCGACTATCTTCGCCAAAAGTGCCTCCACGACTTTTGCCTCAGCCTGTTCCCAACCGATTCGATAAGGACCATTGCCCTGCTTGGTGGTCTTGACGGCCGACGCCATCACAGTTGCTTCTGCGAAGGCCTTCACTACGGGGGATATAACCGCCAAGGATTTTCCCTTTACCTTCCATGCGATCTGATTGCTCAAAAAGGTAGAAGCCAGTGCGGCGTTCGCTGTCGCTTTGAACGAAAAACCGGGGCCGCTGGGGAGATCCAAGCCAGACCTGAGTGCCGCGGCGGCGGTGAGCAATGAACCCACGTTTGTGCGCATCGTCCGCTCTAGCTTTACGTGGTCTTCTTGAAGTTGGAGCCAGCCCCATGCCGGATTCGGTCGAAGGGTGGCGTCCAGGCACTGGAACTCATCGGCAGCAATGAGCGTTGTCAGTTCCGCTGCAAGGTGGCGGACGACATCAAGGCGGTTTGCAGAGAGATCCTGAGCCTCGTCGACGATCAAGACGGGATATGACGCTTTTACCCAAAGCACAACGTGGCGGTGGTTGAGAAGGGCTGCGGCCACCCGGCACGTCTCTTCGTATTCGGATTCACGCGGCTCGCCGTAGTGCTCTTGGGTAGCCAGCGACTGCCAACGTCGAACAATCCGCGCGGCGAAGCTGTCCAGCGTGGCGCATTCGTAATGACGTTCCACGCCCGGAACCCGGGCAAGTCGGTCATCTAAGCGCCGCCGAGCACCGTGCATGAAGGTCAGTGCTAAAACCTTACGCCCATCTTCCAAGGGCTTCTCCGCAATGACCTCCGCAAGCTTCTGCATCAGCTGGTATGTCTTTCCACTGCCCGCCCCGCCCGAAAAGACGGTAACGGTCATGGCTGGAACACCCAAACGTTCTCAGCCCGACTAAAGCGGGGGCTCTCTAGATCAGCGCAAGCCAATGCGATGCCCTCGAACAGATCCGACGCTCGCCCTCTGCATGCCTCGTTGTTGACGAGGGCCTCGGCAATAGCTTCGTAGAGCACCAGGTCGCACTTCTTCGCTTTCGCATAGGCAACAACCATGGGCACATCAGCATCCGCCAGCGCGGGGATCTCTTGCCCGATCACCCCAATCGAAGCTGGATCAGCAGAGAAAATCCAGCCCAAGACATCCTCAAGCATCTGACCATCGGGCCACCTGATAATAGCGCCAGGACGAACCCCGGCCCGAGCCAGTTCAGCGGAGTATCGGAATCCTTCTCCGTCGCCGTCCACAAGGCAGCAGACGCGTGGATGCACCCGCTGAAGGTCGGTCCAAGTCTCAACAACCTTGGCATCTTCAGTAGGAACCAGTCCGACTTCCAGCCCGAACGAGTGGGCATGCTCGCCGGCCCAGCCTTGTCTAAGCATCAGCGGCTTGAGGAGCGTCTGCAGCAACAGGTGATCTGAACGACCCTCGGGGACCAGCACAAACGAGTGCATGAGAGCGTTGATGACCTCTGTCCGGTTGTGCTGGTAGAACTTGCGCTGCCAGTTAGCCGCTTGGCCGTCGAGATTTCTTTCCAAGAACGGCTTGGCAGTCAAAACCCCACCAGCGTTTCTGAGCAGGAGAACGGAGGTAGGGTCAGCCATTGCCGCGATGGTTGGAGAGTGGGTCGTAACAAATGTTTGTGAGGACAGTGCTTGGACCCTCAGCACAATCTGCTGCTGGGTTGCCGGAGGCAGGTGAAGCTCTGGCTCTTCCAAAGCCATAGTGAATCCTTCACCTCCTTCGGCACGCAATCTTCCAAGCTCCAGGAGAAGGAACAGCCCCTGCAACGAAATCAATCCGTTCCCTTGGCGGGCAGCGGGCACGCTAGGCCCGTTCGGCACAGCGTAATGGGGTGCCACCGCGTCCAACACGGAGCGGCTGTCCGTGGAGGTGACACGAAGCTTCAACTTAGGGGAACCTGCGATACACCGTGCAACCTCGTCGTTCACGCTGTTGATGAGGGGCGCAATCTGCTTGTCGTCCTCAATGGCGGCTTCAGGTAATCTAAGTTGATCCCGCTGGGTAAGAATAGCGCCCGCTGGCTGAGCGGCTGCGGCATGGAGCGTCCTGCGAAAGAGTTCGCTTCCCCACGACAGCACTCGGTCCCAGGTCCGACTTGCTCTAACAAGGAAGAATCCAAACTGCTGTATGAGTCGGTTGGGCACAGCAACGGGCGAGTCTTCATCGAACGGGTCGATTGCGCCGTCGTGATCGTGGAAGTAACGCACGACTTCCACGGCGAGTGACAGCCGATCGAAATAGGCTTGGACTGCAATCTGGCAGCAGAGATTTTTGGCGGTTTCTGTTGGCAAGGGATAGACCATGCCGGTTGCCTCGTCCAGCCACTTCGGGACAGCACGTCCATCCCTGAACCATTCGGAGTGTTGATTGGGGTCGTTGCCCTCAAAGCCTGTGATCGTCGCAACTAGCCTGATGCGGTCATCCGGCTGCGGATCTGACCCGAAGAAGTCGTGCTCCGTCAGGTCCCGTATCAGGCGGTCTCTTCCAAGGAGCAGAGTGAGCGCCTCAATCACAGTGGTTTTACCAGTGTTGTTGCTCCCAACCAGCACCACGTGTTTGCTGAAGCGTAAGTAGCCCTGACTCACTCCGCGGAAGTTGTGGATGGAAAGATCTGCAACTCTCATGATTTCCCTAGGCGTTATCGGACAAGGATTTCCTTACGAACCACAGCTGCCTTACTGCTATCTAACGGTCTCGCTCTTTGTCCGCGACATAGCGGTGATATGAGCAGACTGTTTCGCCATACTCTTCTAGGCCAAGTGGCTCTGAACAGACGGCGCACTCGCTCGGCTCAAGCTCAAAGCCGCAGGCAAGGCACATCTCTTCCTCGTGAACATATGCCTCTTCATTACACTCGGGACAGGTATCCAGGGGGTCAGGCCCGCCATCCTTTGCAGCCAGGAAGCTTGCGCCAGCAAAGAAGTTAGGAAGTATGCGACCAAGCCACTCCTGATTTGAGCTGGTATGACCGCAAGCTCTGCAAGCCCACTGAGCCTCAAATGGGTTGGTGTTTTGTGTCTGGGTTTGCCTGACCAACTGGGAACTGCATACAGGACAGCCCTCGCGTTCAATAGCATCCGTTAGCGAGGTAGGCCCGTCGATTTGAGCGTAAGACGCCCTGCACTCCGCTCTGAGGCGATCTTCGATTTCCTTCTCCGCTACGAGGAGGGCCCACGCGTCTTCGTCTATCTCGTCCTGAGGGTCGACCCCTAGATGCTTCGGCATGAATTGAGAGAGAAAAAGAAGACCGTCAGCGAAAGCGCCTCGGATCTGACTCACGTCATCAACGTGGTGGTGCTCGACCCGATTCCTAACTCGTGTGATCCGGTCTAAGAGGCCTGCATCTGCTTCAATTCCGAGCGATTTAAAGCGGGAAATGATCTCAGAGACATCAACCGTTGTCTTCCCGGACCCCTCAAAGACCACCTTCCCATCGTCATCCAGCGACGGGCTGATTTGCTTCCAAATCAAGATCTCGTTTTCAGGCGACAGGCGGCGAAGCTTTTCTTTACACAGGAGCAGGATGCCGGCGGTCAGATTTCGCACGGCTGAAGATAGGCGAGGTGGGGAGCCATCGTTGAAATCCTCCACACCAACCTGTATTGCGTTGAGCGCGTTACGGTATATCGGATGCTCCGGCATGACCCACCCCCTCTTGGTTTATTGAAGGATAGAACGTCTTGGGGTCGGAAAGGGAGTCTCCCAAACTATTCCTTCGGATACATCAGCAGGATAACGGGCGGGAACTTCGGGCGAGGCGCATGATGTTGGAATCATGTGGTGCTGGCACCCGATTACTGATCGGTCTGGCAGATAGCCAATGTAGGTTCCTCATCAGAGGCTCACTGGTGGGAAGCCAACCCCATTCATAGAGAAATGAGCTATAAGTCTTGTTTTAGCAGCTTGGAGTGCTGCCTTGGCCCTGACCACCCTCAAATCGCTCAACGCAGAAATCAAGCAGCTTGAAGCCCAGAAGAAGCTGGTGGAGAAGCGCGATGGAGAAGTGCCCAAGGCATTGGCCGTGCTCCAGCGTTACGCCAAAGTCCTTACCCCGGCCCAGCGCCGACAGGTCGCCAAAATCATGGGCGACACGGTTGAGACTTCGTTAGGTCGTGCCGAAGCTGTGACCAAGGGTCCGCTGAAGGGGCGCAAGCTGGGCTCTGTCGCTCCCAAGTATCGCCTACCGACGGGTGAGACATGGACGGGGCGCGGACTGTCGCCCAAGGCCTTCACTGCGTGGGCCAAATCCGGCGACGGCCGAGCTTGGATCAAGTCCCATCCTGAAACGAAGTTCCCGCCGGCAGAGGGATCTGTGAGGTCAGCTAGCAAGCCAGCCAAGAAGGCAGCCAAAGCTTCCAAGAAGATCGTAAAGAAGCCCGCCAAGCGCGCTTCGACCAAGAAGACCGCAAAGAAGGCCACTCGGGTTGCTGTAAAGAAGGCGGCGAAATAGCAGCCGGCAGACCTTCCTCCCCGCCACAGGCAACTTGATCCAGTGGTGGGGCAGGGTTCCAAGCAGGATCAGGGGTAGAACTTGCTTGGATCGGCCAGGCACTTCGCGAACTGTCCCTGTTGGTAGATGGGCAACTCAACCTTGGGCTGGTAAAGCTCAAGTGCCTTGACTTGCTTCGCTCGCGTCACTGATGGCCGCTTGTGGAGGTAGTGCTGGCGCAAGACCTCCACCCGGTCACGCTGATCGCTGGCGTGGCCCGTCACCAGGGCAATCTCTCGCTCCGGCACGTCGAGGACATCGAGTTCAGTCGCCAGCGTATGTCGAAATGCGTGGAATCCGATGCCCTTCGCGAAGCCCAGCCCCTTCAGATAGCGGCCGAAGTCCACGACGAGCTGTTGGCTATAACGCGCGTTGGTCTCCCCCGTCTTGCGGTTCACGCCAGCAGACAGATGAGGGAATAGCCGGGGGTGGCCGCACGCCTTCATGTCTTCAACAAAGTCCAGGAAGCCCGCATCAAGCAGCGGGCGGGCAATGGGGATGACCCGCATACTGCCTTTGCCCTTCATGCTCTGGCGGCTCTGGCGCTGGCGTTTCGGATCTGCGGCCAGGTCATCGTCGATGGTCTTCCGGAAGGCAATGCACCAGACGCCGCGCTCGTTGATGATGTCGATGAGCTTCAGCTGGCAAACCTCGTTGACCCTGGCCCCGGTATACAAGCCGATCATCGGCGCCCACCAGTGGTGCGGTTTTTTCGCCCAGGGGACGAAAGTCTCCGGGCTAAAGATCGACTGGAGTTCGTGATCCTCAAAGAGGCGGATGGCCTTGCTGGGATCAACCGTGTAGTCCTGCTCAGGCTTGCGGAACGCGTCCATGGGCGACGAGGGGATGGCACGACCTTTCACCATATGATTGAAGAACGCGACCAAGAATCGGCGATGGCGCTCTTCCGTGGCAGGCGCCAATGGCGCCACCTCCTGCTCCTTGCCTAGGACGATTGCGTCCTTAAAAGATAGTCCCTTCAACAACGGGTCGGAAATCAGGTTCTTGGGGGCCCAGCGGAGCAGCTTCCACAGCTCGTGGATGTGTTTATAGTCGATACGAGCGACTGAGATGTTGCCGCAGGTGATGAGGAGAAGTTTAAGGGTCCGGTGCGTGGCATCGACCGTCTTCGGGTCGAGCTTTCGCCGACGCATGTCGTCCAGGTGGTCTTCAATCTCTTTGGCCAGTGGCCGGGCAGGCGCGCCCATGGGCAGCGGCTCTGGATATCGCGTGCCATGTTTCTGTGTCTTCTTTCGGCCGGTTTCGTCCAGCGCAGCAAGGATGCACTCTTGCAGGTTGATGGCTGCCTCGCGGCCATGGATGATGGCGCGGTCGATGCGGAAGCGGCCGATATGGACGCCTTCCAAGTGGAGGGTGCCGAAGGGCGAGGCGATGTAGTCGGTGAGTGCTGGGGAGGGGGGGGTGGTCATGTGCTGCTTCCATCGGAGATGGAAGTAGGAATAAAACAGACCGCTGATTCGTCAACCCAGTTGATACAGAAATCGTCACCAAGGCTAACGCCCCTAGGTGTCGTGTTTCGCGCTGGATGACTTTCCCGAATCGCGAAATCTGTTATTTGGACGAAACCGCTTATTTTGTGGGGTTTCGACGCATTTTCGTGCCCATTTAAGCAGTCATAACTGTACTGTTTGCATGATATTAACTAACAAAGCATCCACGCGCATGCGTCAAGTTTCATGAATGGTTGCTGAACGGAAGTTTGTTTGTTAGTCTAGTTCAATAAGGATGGCCGCCTGCTTGTGCTGCAGAGCGGTTTGGCTTCGAACAGCGGAATGGAATCAGGGGGAGTATATGTGGTCCGATATCGAAACAAGGCGTGACTACCTCAACTATCTGGAGCTGGCGGAGGTCGTCTCTGAGGTTCTGCTCAATCCGAACATGCGCCCCGTTTCCGTGGGGGTGTTTGGAACTTGGGGGACTGGCAAATCTAGCCTTCTGAACCTGATTGAAGAGAAGTTGAAGGCTGATGCGAAAGACGATGTCATCATCATCCGCTTCGATGCTTGGCTATATCAAGGCTACGACGATGCGCGGGCAGCTTTGATGGATGTCATTGCTCGCCGTCTTTACGAGGCCGCGAAGCAAGACGCAGGTCTCATCGGCATCGCAACGAGCTTTCTGAAGCGCGTGAATACGATGCGCACCTTGGCCTTGGGGGTTGAAGTTGTCGCCGCCTTGCATGGAGTGCCATTGATGGGGGCAGGCTCCAAAGCAGTAGCTGGTATCGGTAAGCTGATAGCTGGCACCCCAGATGCTGAAGGCACTCAGGATGTGGCGGACGGGGCCAAGGCGGTTGGCGGGCTGCTTGATCCCAAAAAGGTGGAGAGCCCGCCCGAGCATATTGATGCGTTTCGAGACGAGTTCCAGAAGTTGCTTGCGGGTCTGAAGAAAACACTGGTGGTCTTTGTGGACAACTTGGACCGCTGTCTGCCGGAACAGACCATCCATACACTTGAGGCACTTCGCTTGTTCCTTTTCATGGAGCAATCTGCGTTTGTGGTGGCAGCGGACGAAGACATGGTCCGTCACTCGGTGAGCCAGCATTTTGAAGGTGCCAACGAACGTCATGTCACGGACTATTTGGATAAGCTGATTCAGATCCCGGTTCGTGTGCCCAGGCTCGGTGTCACAGAGATACGCGCCTATCTTTTCATGCTCTTTGCGGAAGCCAGCAAGGTCGATGCAAATAAAATTGACGATCTTCGAAACGCCCTTGAGGAGAATCTGCGTTCCAGTTGGAAAGAGTCACCCATGGCCGTCGCGGACGCCGTAAAGCTGGTGGGGGACAATGATGCCATTAGGATGAGCTTTGACATTGCGGAACGTATGTCGGGCCTGCTGGCGAACTCCACGTTCGTTGAAGGCAACCCGCGGATAGTCAAAAGACTTCTCAACGTTGTTCGCTTGCGTGCGCGCATAGCGCAGCGGCGCGGGATGCCTGTCGATGAAGCGATGGTCGCAAAGTTCGCTCTTTTCGAGCGTTGCGTCGACCCGATAGCAGTTAAGAAGCTTTACGCGCTCATCAATGAAGCGGCTCAAGGAAAGCCTGACTTGATTGCTAAGCTGGAGAAGCTCGCTGATGATCCGAAAAAATTCGAGGACGCTTGTCCGGATGAGTGGAAGAAGAATGCCGCCTTCCTGCATGACTGGATTGGCCTGAAGCCGACGTTGAGTGGGATGGACCTGCGGCCGCTCGTGTATCTGAGCAAGGAAACGGCTGTTCTTCGCTCCGTCTCGGGTGATATATCGCAAGCATCTGCAGATGCAGTTGTTCGGCTTTTGAACGTAAAGACGATTGCTTCGCCTGCGGCTGGGATAGCGATTGCCAGCATTGCTCCAGGTGAGCATGTCGCAGTCATGAGAGAGCTTCTCGCCTCTTTGCGGGGGCACGCGGACTGGACTAGCCGTCCGGAGGCCATGAATGGGTCGGTTCTGTTGGCCGACTCAGATGTCGACGCAGGTCGGCAGTTGGGTGCGTTCTTAGCGGGCCTTCCCGGCAAAAGGTCGCCGTGGCTGAAGGCCCTTTTGGAGGGCAGAGCTTGGGCTAAAGGAGTAGCGTAAATGGGGACTTCAACATCGAGCAAGGGCGCGAACAACCGTAGCCCCCTTGTTCCGCCGTGGGCAGATGTAGATGGTGCAGGGCCCGGGCCGGAGCCAGAAGAGAATCGCTTCCGATCTTTCCGCACTCATCTTGGAAAGTTCGTCTCAAGCGGCGACGGCCAGCAGCTCAGCAGGGCACTGGGCAGTTATGCCCGTTCTTCCACCGGTGGCTCTGCTGTGGGACCGAGGCGGTTCGGCTCAATCGCACAAGCTGGTGCGGGCCTGTTTGGAACGCTGAATCAGCTTCGAACAAACTCTCCAAATGCACCCGTGAACCTTGCTGCCATGGCAGGAAGGCCGACGCGCGAGGTCATCGACGCGTTGGTGGACGCGTTGGTGCCGGAGAATGGGGACGCTGACCGGATCCGGAGTGCGCTCAACGAAGCTCTATCGCTCTGCTTGGATGGCGTGGCGGCCTTCGACTTCGCCAGCATCACGGATGAGATCTTGGTCAATCTGATGGTTACCTACACGGCTCTGGCGATTTTCCAGGCAGTCGTGCTGGACTCTGATAGGGCGTTCACGAAGGGCGCGACCGCAGACGCTGTGGAGCGAGCTGAGAAGGAGCTGATGCAGCTGGTAGAGGTGGTCACTGACAAGCATATGAAGCCATTGCTTGCTGGAAAGATTGCAGCGCTGACCACCGACGACATGCAGGCGGTGCAACTCGCAGCTATCAAGGAAGTTTGGAAGGAATGGGAGGATTACCAGCAATGACTATTGTCTACGTTCACCCTGATCTGGCTCAGCTTCCGCACCCTCAGGCTAATGTCATTCCAGTCAATCTTTATGGAGGTGTTCCGAACAAGGCCGGGATGGCTGCAATCGGTCATGGTATCTACGATCGGCTGACTCGTCTCAAGGCAGCCCTTGATCCAGTTGCATTCGACTTTCTGTCGCTATCGATGGCAGTCACGGCGGCTGATACGTTCGTCAATCGCGATGACGCCGCTGATGGTTGGGCGCGTCACATACGCCTGACTGTGGCACTCGCAGATGCTGCTAGATGGATGCCAGTGGCCCCAGATCTCACTAAGGCACTCAACTTCCTTAGTGGCGACGTTTGGGAGATCAACATTGTCGCAGGTGGAGAGAAGCCACCGGTTTTCAATGTGAGAAATAGGTGGATTATTGATCCTGCACCCTGTGATTGCGCCTGTCTGTTCTCTGGAGGGCTGGATAGCGCTATTGGAGTGCTGGACCTTGTAAAACAAGGTCGCAATCCTATCTTGGTTAGCCATGCCTACAACAACGACGCGCTGCGGCAAGAGGAAATCTTGCCGAAGCTTGGAGCCAACCTTGTTAGGTTTGGTGCTCAGGCGAATCCACGCGGAAGGTTGGAGGCCAGTCATGACGTGCAGATGCGAACTCGTAGCTTTAACTTCCTAGCAATGGGGGTGCTGATGGCCTCCTCATTGGCTGTTCCAGCAGGAAATCGTCGAACTCTGTTCGTTCCCGAGAATGGATTGATCGCATTAAACCCGCCTCTAACCCCAAGGCGGATTGGCGCACTTAGCACCAGAACAACGCACCCCTATTACTTGCATCTGATGCAGAGTGTTCTGGACCGTGTTGGGCTGCTCGTCGATATCGAAAATCCATACGCTGCGAAGAGTAAGGGTGAGATGATGAAGGCGTGCTTAGATCAGGCGAGCCTAGCCGCTATCGTCGACAGGACTGTGTCCTGCGGGAAATGGAAGCGCAAAAGAACTCAGTGTGGCCGCTGTGTTCCATGCCTAATCCGTCGTGCTGCCTATCATGGCTCCGGCATGAAGGACAATACGGACTATCAGCCTGGGGGTCAGGATCTACAAGACTTCCTTGAACATGGCAATGACTCCGATGACCTGATGGCAATGCTGCTTGCCGTTAGGCGTCTCCCTAAGACTGACGTGGCGAAATGGGTGTCACAAACGGGCCCGATGCCGCTCGCTACTGCCGATCGCGATTCTCGCGTGGACGCTGTGCGGCGTGGCATGATTGAGGTAGAGAACTATCTCAGGTCACAAGTCCATTTTTGATGTCGGTCCCGTCTGTAGACATGCATTGCCATCTCGATCTCTACCCCGACCCTGGGGTAGAGATCGACCGGGCAGGGGCGAGTGGTGCCTATGTTTTATCGGTCACTACGACGCCTTCCGCTTGGCTGCAAACGCGAGCATTGGCAAGCCGTTATCCGCGCATCAAGACTGCGTTGGGACTTCATCCGCAGTTGGCGGGGGACCGCATTGGGGAGCTCGGGCTGTTTGACCGCCTTTTGCCGGAAGCTCGATATGTCGGTGAGGTTGGCCTGGATGGTGGCGCGGACTGTCGGGATTTCTGGGATCGGCAGGTCGAGGTATTCCACCATGTCCTCAGCTCGTGTGCTGATCAAGGTGGAAGAATATTGACCCTTCACAGCCGTAACGCTGCGACGGAGGTCATGGATGGCTTGGAGAGGCACAAAGGTTTTGGTGTTGCGATACTCCATTGGTTTTCCGGGAGTAAGAAAGAACTGGCTCGGGCAATAGAAATGGACTGTTGGTTCTCCGTCGGAAGCGCAATGGTCAGCGGAGCGAAGGGCCGTGAGCTTGTGAAGTTGATGCCGCCAGAACGTGTCCTTACGGAGACAGACGGTCCCTTTGCAAAATCGCGCGGTCGAGCGTTGATGCCGGCGCAGTGCGCCGAGGTCGTTCAACACCTTTCCCAGGCTTGGGGCATGTCTGCTGAAGCGGCTGCGCAGAAGATTTTGAAGAACCTGCGAGAGCTAGTTTCGCTGTAAAGGTGCTGTTCTTTTGAATCCGGTGTTGATTCGCTGGTATTCAATGGTCCTGTGTTGAGCGTCGTTGCATGTGCTTGCTCAGTGCGTCCAAGAGTTCACTGTCATCCAGTGAGTGTGCGCCTGCTAGGAACACCAGATCGGCCACGCGATGCCGTCGTTTCAACTCTTCCCGCTTTGCCGTTTCCTGCGCTTTCGCTGCACTTCGTTGGTTGGCTAAGAGCTCTTTCGCTTGCAGTTGGGCCAGTCGTTCCGTAGCTCGGGTGATGCGGTCGTGGTAGTGGCTGGTGGTGGTCATGTCTTTCTCCTCTCGTCTTGGCATTGAGTCAATCAGGAAAAGGCGCCTCGTCAAGCTTTTGGATATCTCAAAACTTGCAGGTCGCATACGCATTGCGACTCTGGGAAACAGAGCATTGAAGAAAGAAGCAAGAGCGCACCTAGGTGTTCCCGGGGGAACACGTGCGCAAGGGGCCGTGCCCCTTGAACCCTAGCGCTTTCAGCGCTTGCGAAAATCAAAAGCCAAGGCATAAACAAAGCAATCCACTGCTTTGGAGCCTCATGGCCATCTACCACGCCAACGTCAAAACCTTTAGCCGAGCCAAAGGGCATTCCTCCATCGCGGCCGCCGCCTATCGCGCTGGCCTCCTGCTCGAGGATGAGCGCACGGGTCAGCGCCATGACTACCGCCGGCGCGACGGCGTGGTCGAGACGCGGTGCGTCATTCCAGACGGTGCCCCCGATTGGGCCCTGATTCCGGCTGCGCTCTGGACCCAGGCCGAAGCCGCCGAGCGCCGCAAGGACTCGACCATCGCCAGAGAGTTCGAGTTCGCCTTACCCCACGAGCTCAGTGATGAGCAACGCTCTGCCTTGGCCGGCGAAGTCACCCGTGCCTTGGTCGATCGCTACGGTTTCGCTGCGCAGGCGAGCATCCACAGTCCAGGAAGCAAGGACGGGCTGAACTGGCATGTCCACGTGTTAGCGACCACCCGGCGTTTGGGGCCTGAAGGTTTTACAGACAAAACGAAGGAACTGGATGGCGGGCCATCGGGCAGGGCGGAGGTCGAATGGGTCAGGGAGCTGGTCGCCCGAATCACCAACAGACACCTGGAAGCCGCCAGCTTGGACATACGGATCGATCATCGCAGCCTGAAAGCGCAGGCCGATGACGCACTGGCGCGCGGTGACCTGGTCGGTGCTGCTGTGTTGTCACGGGAGCCGACGAAACACATGGGCAAAAACGCGTCGGCCATCGAGCGACGTGGGGGTAGGTCTCACCGAGGCGAGGTGAACCGGCTGATTGAGGAGGACAACGAGGAGTCGTTCAATGAAATGCTGACGCAGTTCGAGCAGGAGGGCAGGGCCATGGATATGCCACTGGGCCATAGCAGTCAGCAGGCTCGCCATGAATCACGCCGAGCCTCTCCGGCGACGCTGATGTTCTCAGACGGTCACATTGAGATGTCGCAGGGGATGGCCCGGGTCGCGAGCGCCGGGCGACAGGGGGAGGATGAAAAGTCAGGCCAGGCCACCGTGACTCTCGAATCCATTAGGGAGGAAGTGGTTCACCTGGGCGCGACACTAAAGGACGACTTGGCTGCCCAGGGGCTCCATGCGACATTGAACGCAGTCCAGGCGTTGACGGCGAATCCGCTGCCGCCCGATGACAGCAAGGATTACCGCTCCATTCTCAGCCGGCTCCTGGTGGGCCTGCGCCGGTTCGCCGCGGCACTGACCCGCTTCCCGCGCCGCCTTGAGGCCGTCCGTCGTGCCGTCCGTCTCCGGCACATGGCAGAGCAGTCCTGGGATGACTTCGTCGCGAACCATCCTGAGCCTGGCGTGCCCTGGTCGAAAGGGGATTGGGAGAAAAGGCGGGGCCGTCGCCTGGCTGCGCTGGAGCAGCGCTCTGCGGAACTTGCCAAGGCCCAGGCGGCCGCGACGCCAGAACAAGAAACGGCTTGTGCCCAGGAGCTGGCCACTCGGGCCGAGCACTTGGAGGGGGTGAGCCGGGCGTTTGTCGAGAGGTCATTCCCTCAGGTGGAGGCGCCAGTGGTCAGCCCTACACCGCGATTGCGTCCAGCCCCGTCGGTAGAGCCACCGGCTTACCGTCCCGCCCCACGGCGTCCACGGTTCCATTGAAAGAACAAGCCCCGCGATGCGGGGCTTTTGCTGGCTTCGGTTGGTCCCGTCAGTGGAGCGCTGGCCCTGCGCTCCCGGGGGATGGCGCGCGGGAGGCTTTGGGCATGCGGTCCCGTCGCCATTGCTCCGTGGCCACGAAAGCGCGGTCTACCAGGGCTTCCCGAGTTCGAGCAGCGGCTGTGGGCGTTGGCGGCTTGTAATCGAGGGTAGGAATGGCCAGGCCTTGCCATTGCCGAATGAGCTCTGCCGAAGCTTCCAAGGCGTAGCTCACTTCCTTGGCGCACTCGCCTGATTCCCGTGGGTGCCGGCCGCACATCAACCCAGTGAGGATTTGGCCTGCAACGAGGAACTGGGGGTTGGACAACATGATTGCTCCTTTGAGCGTAGAGGGTGCACCCATCAAAGCGCGGAGCGGCTCAATAGCAATACCGGGGAATGAGGCTTGCCTCACAAAAATGAATACTGGTCTTGGCGGATGGTTCTCCGCTCCCGCTTGGAGGTGATCGCGCGGGTGGCTGCCGATCCATGGATCCAGCTATGATCGAGGAAACATTGAAAGGAAACCTGCCGAGCAGGCTTTCTGCAACGGTGAGAAAGGGTTGGGTCATAGGTGATCCGATCCCACTCTCTCCGCCAAGAATGCAAAAACGCCCCGAAAGGGGCGTTTGCATTTGTGCAGCAACGACAGAATGTCGTCAGAACGCAGGCTCGATCACCGGAGAAGAATCAACCGTCGGATAGGAAAGCCGATACTTCCGCGTGGTGTCCACATCCACGAGGATCTCGATGGAGCGTTGCCTGGCGATCGCAGCCTTGGTCACGCCCAGCGCGCACAGGCAGGAGGCCTCAAGCACCGTTGCGGTCATCAGATGCCGACCTGGCTTCAAGGCAAACGTCACCGTTTCAGCAGTGTTGAGATGGGCGGCCATCTTTTCGTCAACCATGACGCCCACGGCGCGCATTCCGTTGATCGCACCTATGCGGTTCTGCGATACATGCTTCCCTCCCTGTAGAAAAGACCTGTCCCAGCGCGAAAGCTCGCTCTGTTGGCGCGACTTTACAGGAAGCTGAGGTACCCTCGTCCATGGCTCTACAGGAACGTCGGTTTTCGCCAGCAGGTCGCCTTAAGTAACTCTGAGTTTGACTATCAGATGGGTGTTTCGCTGATGAATTCTGCCGGGAGGGGTATCGATCCACACCGCCTTCGAATGACTGCATTCAGCCCATGCGCATCGCCGCTTGCGTCTGCTCCTGGGCGTGGTCGTGCTGCGCGACCTGCTGAGCCTGCGAAACTTGCTCGACCTTGGCAAGCGAATGCTCTACGGGCGTGTTGACCGCCTCGCTGACCGCCACCGATGCGCGCAGGTGTGCCGGGTTGTTGAGTTCGCCCTGCACGACGAACATGCGCGGGCCAGACTCGTTGCTGGGCGGGTTGCCCAGTACCACATGATCCACGCGCTCCAGGCGGTTGCTCTTGGCCGTTACCAGCAAGCTGGCTGTTACCCGCTCACTGGTTTCATCGAAGCTGCGCCCGTGCTTGGCATCCACGGCGGATACGCCGTCGCGAATCTGCCGGTAGATCGAATGGTCGGGGTGGCCTTCCTTCCTGGGATCCAAGCCTGCCTTGTCCAAGGTGGATTCGATGCTTTGCTGCAACGGGCTCTTGGGAGAGAAGCCCGGATTGCTGAGAGAGGGAGAGCCCTTGTCAGTTGCGTCCTGTGCCATTCGCTCACCGGGTTTGAGCGCAATGCGGGGCTGCTGCTCCGCTTCGGCCTCGCGGCGAGCGTATGCGCCTGCATCCTCGGTGCCACGCAGGTAATTGATCCCGTCGCGCAGGAGGCCAGGTCCACCGCCTGCAAGCACCGTGACTCCCGCGCGCAGTTGATGGATGTCACTGCGATAGTCGGCAATCCGGCGCAGGTCTTCAGGATCTGTAACCCGGGCATTGGGGTCATCCAACACGGACTGCACTGGCCCCTTGTCGGTCATGCGGTCAAGGAAATGAACCATTCGATGGGAGTCACCCAGCTGGACCGCCACGGCAGCGGAGATGGCGTGGCCGCTCCTCAATCCGGGTGCTATGAGGGACGCGACGCGTTGGCCCTGCTCGGCATTGCGAAGAACCTCGAGTTCCTTCGGGAGCGCGTACATCTCAACCTTGCCGTAGTGCGGGCCGCTAGCGCTGACCAGGTCGCCTGCCATCACATGGTTGGTGAAGGGCGCCGCATTGGCGGGTTGGCCTTCGGGCATGCGGTACGCCAACCCGGCAGCACCGTAAGGATTGAAGGCATCGCCAGGGAGGTTGTAATGGTGTGCAGTGATCTGTGCGAGCGCGCCACCCAGTGAATGGCCGGTGACGTACACTGGGCCATCTCCATTTTCTTCAGCCTGTTTGACCGCCTGTTTGGTCAATGCAAGGGCATCGCCGAGCTGCGCGTTGACTTTAGCGGTGACCATCGCAGCGTCGATGCCGCCGTCAATCAATGCCTGCCGATCGAACTCAGTGCCTCGATGGGCGACGATGATCTCCTTGGACTCAATGTTGCGATACACGGTCCCTTGATATCCGGTGCTGGAATTCCGTGTGGCCAGGACCTCGTACTCGATTCCCGCAATGGTGACAAAGTCGCCGTCTGAAGAAGGGGTTTCGTAGGCTGCGTTTGAGAGTGTAGCGTTCGTTATTGGATTCATGGAACGTCTCCTTCAATCCTTTGGGAGATCTCTACAGGAAAATATTTCTGGCGTTCATCCTGTGTGAGCTTCTGGAACAGAGTGTGGGACTTGCTGTTCGCTCGCTCAGGTGTCTGCCCTGGGAACACGGGTTTTAGTGCCTTCTCTACGTATGTAATGGCGCGTCCTTCAACTTCGATCTTTGGGAAGAACGCGGGAACAGAGGCTTTGATTGATCGGCCGTCGACGATGAGGGCGAACGAGGCCTGTACGAAGCTTGGCGTCCATCTGCATGGTCCGCGCCCGTAATAGTCAGCAACCTCCATTGCATCTTTGAACACTGTGCTGCGGAACTCGGTTGCACTGACGCGTTGCACCGGAAACTCAACTGACTGCCGTTGCGGGGCGTACTGCACGCCCTCGTAGTTGTTGATCGGCGGGAGGCAGAGCGGGTCTATCTCGTAGGAGACGAGGACCGTGGGAATTGGCATCTCCACGGGAGCATCGTCCACCCGGATCACAATCGGCAGCGCATCCTTGGGGGCGGGATTCTCGCGATAGACCGGGTATGAGCGTTCCTTGTTGCAGCCCGGAACGGCCAGGGTGATCAACGCGATCAATGCCACGTGTGGAAGAGCTGGAAGAAATTTCAGCATGAGCGGTCCATGTCGCTGATTGAAGTACTACGGGGGTAGGCTTGTACAGGGCGACTACGGAGCGTGGTTCTCAAAGCGTGAAACCGCAGACAGGGCTTGCCTGATCGCTTGTGGGCCCGACACGGGGTTCCGTTGTGGGACACGGCGCCTTGCGCCAGACCTGGGGGCAGACGCGACAGCCCTAGTCTCGCTGACTGTTCATTTCCATGGCCTTCATCCATCCGACCCGATGATTCGGGGCTTTGCGAGACGATGTTCACCGGCGCTCCATTGCTCTGCGTCATCTGACTATACGGCCCGCATCGGTTGGGCTCCAAGGTCTCGACCCTTCATGCCAAGGTATGAGCGCTGGATCACACATTCAGAATGCCTTACCCCATGGCTATTTTCCGATGGCGGCGCAGATGATTGAGGCGCGAGAGCCTGCGGAGCCATTCGGATGTCTACGGCAATGCGTACCCGCAGAAGTTGGCCCATTCCGTCATCATGCGGCGCCTCTTCACCAGCACTGAGCCTCGCTTGAAGGCGGCCTGGCCTTGTCGTAGATCTGGCGCGCTTGACGGTCTCGGACAGGACGTCCGGGGGCAAGGTAGAGCCCACCTGTCGCAGCGACCTACGAGCGGTCGCTGACGATTCAAGAGCGTTGGTTCAGGCGCGTTGAACCTTCCGCCCCTTGACGAGCCGCGCCGTGGCCAGGCCCAGCGCGACCAGTCCTGAGGCAATGGCCAGCCATAGCATCAGCAGTGAATTATCAGTATCTCCGGCGGCCACCGCCACGGACGGATCGTGGAGGTAATAGCGGATATCAATCTCCTCGGCCTCGTCGGAAGCGCGCATCTGATTGCCGAGCCTGTTGGATACCGCAATCTTCTCCACCCGCTCCTGGCCGTCTTCAGTTTCGAACTCGACATTCAGGACGAAATTGTTCTCTCGCCCCTTTCGCTCGTCCCAGGTGACTTCGGTGACCAAGCCCACGGCATCCCGCCCGTCGAGCCCGTCGGTAAGGGCATGGCGATGATGGTCTTTGTAGGCCACCACAGAGAGTGCGATAGCCACACCAGCGGCGACGAGAATGTTGCGCCAGGAAGTGAATTTCACGGTCAGCTCCAAATCGATTGAAGCAGGCGACCTTACTGACATGAGCGGTAGCGGACTTGATGGCCGTGGAGTAAGCGCGTCACTTGGTGGCCTTTGAGCCCTTGCGGTGGAAGCGTTTTCTGTAAGTATCCACGACACCTTGGCGGGTCGACACACCAAGCGCAGACGGGGCAGATTGCGACGTTCTGCGCATTGAGGATAGTTGTGCCCGTATCTCGCAGCGTTTCGCGCGGTACGTGTCGCTTTTGACAACACGCTGCGTATGGCCCGTCCAGATCCTCAGCGGTTTCTGGTATGCAAAGTGCGCCATTCAATGCGCAAGTCGGCATCTCATGACGCAACATCCGCAAGTACGCACTGATACAAGCTTTCCTTGCTTTTCATCGCCGTCGCAACGAGTCAACCATGGCCTCGCCAAGGCACCTGCCTAGGCCGGGATTGGCGTCCCGAACTTACGTATCACTACGGATCGTGTTGCAGCCGCAACTGTAATCACGACAATGCACCGTCTGCCAGTCCATGGCGGGCGGTGCGTGGGGATCTCTCGATCCGCCGGCTTTAGTGGTACGTATCCGGCACGCCAACCCGCACCGTCCGCCACCTTGCATCTGCAGGTGGCCACACCGTGAGGTTGCCGCCATGTCTGACCTGCTTCCCGACTATCCCCGTCTGCACGCGCTGCTCGGCGATTCCGTGCGCGATCTTCCCAATGCTCTCGCCGAAAAGATGGAAGACGCACTCAGCGATGTCGCCGAGTCCGCGCCTCCCTCTGCGTTCTTCACGTTCCTGCAAGGCCACGGCAAAGGCCATCGTGCGGACGGCACACCGTGGTCCGAAAACCGCCTCACGCCCGGTCGTGCTTTCGACTTGGCCTTGGCCACTCGAAGCGCATCGGGCATCACCGCGCTCACTGCCATGTTGCACGCCGCACACGTAGCGCGGGAGAACGACGATCCGGGCTCCTATCCGTCGGCAGCGCTGGTCGATGGTCTGTTCGACGCCTGCGAAGCATTGTCGTTGCAAGTAGAGCGCTGTCTTGTCCCTTGACTTGCCGGCGCATTGCCACGGACAGGATGAGGGCGGTGAACCCGTGCTTCCCGCCCTCTGATCCGCTGGACTCTCAGGTAAACTCTGGGAAAACGATCTGGGGAAATGGATGAGGAACGTCGTAGCGCTGACCTTTGCAGCCGCTCTTTTCTCGCTGGCCGGATGCTCCACGGTGCCAGTGACGGAGGCCCAGGCCAAACCGATCCCTTCCGAGCGGGTCTACCTGCCGCAGTACTTGCAGAAGTCTGCTGAGCGCTCGGCGACGATCTATATCAGCCGTGACAAAGGTTACTTTGGCTCCGGTTGCTCGCATGACATCTCTCTCAACAACGAGAAGGTGATGGCAATCAGGCAGGGCGAGGCAGCTACGCTCCATGTTGTTCCGGGAGCCTACTTTCTCAAACTGGAAACGGGCGGTGGTCTCTGCCCGAACATTTCCACCTCGCAGAATCTGACGCTGGGCGCTGGCGAGCGTCAGGTGTACCGCGTGCTGCTTCCCTCCGACGGTAATCTTCGCCTGACCCGAGACCAGTAAGCTGCGGGGCATTTTCCCGGCAAAGCCGACGCGCTGCCTCTTGTAGCCCTTGCACGGATCGCAGAGGAACATTCCCCGATGGAATTCGAGCACCGGATAACTTGGTCAACTGGATGTTTCGAAGCCACTGCCCTTAGGCAGGGATGGCGTTTCGATGCCAGTCAAGGACTTTGGCGGATCGACATCAATCGGGTAGAAGCGCACCTGCAGAAGGATCTGGCCGCCCAGGAGTTCGGTACCGCCGTTACCCGTTTCATTTTCGGATTTGAGATGCATCGCATGGGCGGTGTGCTGGACGATGAAGCCGTTCTGCAATCCATGGCGGCGACACGCGATCTAACGCGCTATTACCGATCCAAACACGCGTTCCTGGCGGTTGGTCAGCTTGAATGGACGCAGGTCTGCCATCTCGATGCAGTCGCTCAATGGGGTGCCTATAGCTCCACTCTACTGTACGCGGTCGATAACTGGAGTCGCCAGTCACGCAAGCCGAAGGACTTTGACGTCTCCTCATTCCGTACAGCGATTCAGCAGAGCCTGCAGGCGCTGACAGAGGATCAATACGCTGTCGATCCGGAATCAATGGACCTTTCACCGCCCGAGTGGGATGAAGCTGGTCGATTCATTCATCGGAACCTGGATCCCGGGTCGCTCGATCGTTGAGCAGTCTGTGAACCGGAGGACCGAGGTCACGCCGACTTCGGAAGTGTTCGAAATGCCTGAAGAGATATTCCGGGGGCCTGTTCCACCGATCTCAATCTTTCTATAGTGGAGCCAAACCCTGCAATGGAATGGCCCGATGCACCCGATGTCCTCCGGCCGGTGCCTGGCACTCGCAATCGCCGTCGCTGTGAGCGCCAGTGCCTGCGCACGACCGCCATCCACCGAACACGAAAGGAATCCCACCATGTCTGGCGCAACGCAGACCGGCCGCACCCTCAACGGCCACACCTACACCGACGCGCCCGTGGACGTGAAGCTGGGGCCGAATACCTTCCGCATCCCTGCCAATTATCTGGACAGCCAGATTGCGCCTTGGCCGGGGGAGGGGGTGACGCTGGTTATCGAATGGCCTGACATGAAGCCGACCGCGCCGGGCGCACGGGCGAATCCAAGGACCAATGATTTCCGCAAGGAGATCGCGGTGGCGGTGAACTACATCGACAGGATTCCAATCGAAACGTCGCTTGCGCGACTGTCGTCCAACGAGGCCATCACCGAGGAGGGATCGGTGGAACGTGGTGATCCACGGGCACGCCTGGACCTGCGGATTGCCCGGCCAGCGACACTGGGACTGATCCCGTATGCCATCGATGAAGAGAAGATGGTCCGCTACTCAAAGGACTACGAAGCCCGTTATGGCAAGCCTCCTGTTCGCAACCCGGCCTATGAAGATGACTGGTATGTTGCGCGCAACGAAGATGGTCAGCTCACCACATTCATAAAGTGCGAGACCACCTCGTTCCGGGGTGATGGCGTGCGCCTGGAAGGCGATCAGGTCATCGACCTCGACGACCCGGTGGCGGCAGGATGTACGCACTATTTCGTGGATGTCGAGAACAAGCTCTCGATCACCTTGAACTACAAGCGGGCATTCCTGAAGGACTGGAAGCGCATGGAAGACGCGGTACGGGATGCCTTGGCACGCACCAAGGCCAGGTGATCCGAAGACAATTCAAGGAGTAAGTCATGGGTGGACTGACCCAGAAGGACATCAGGATCCTCACTGCCTATGCGGATTCGGGCAACCGGGAGCTCTACTGGAACTATCTCTCGCAACTTCCCGGTGCAGACGGTTATGGAACGCTGGCGTTGGGTGTTGTGCGCAACGACAGCCTGCCCGGGCGGGTGGCAAACAGCTACGCCCAGGAACATGCGAGAACGCAGCACGACGATGGTTCACGCTTCCCCAATGCGGTGTTGAGTGAACGGCAATGGGAAGCCTTCGGACAGAGTCTGCTCAAGCAGGACCTCGTGTTGCGGCAGTACTGGTCGCAGGAGCAGCGCCCGGATCTTGCCTTGAACCTGCCCGGCAAGGATGTGATGACCGCGCACGACCGTGCGTTCGAGCAGCATCGCCTGGATCCCAATTGCTGGACACCCCGCGTGCTGCTTCAGGCCGCACTGGAAAAGAGTGGCCCGCAGAAGCTGGAGCAGATCTGGACCAACATGCTCGACAACGATGGCGTAGGGCTTCCGCGGGTGGGAAGTACCAGCCGCGATGCGTTCACCCAGATGGGATTGAGCAAGGGGAGCCAGTACCTCGGCACGCTGACGTTCCATGAAGTCACCCAGGCCCTGGGTGGCCGCTCCTCGGTAGACCCCAACGTCATCGGCGGCCTCAATTCCTACGCGTTGTACTTTGAAAAGGACAGCAAGTGGGCCAGTGTCACCTCCGGCGGCGGCCACAGTTCGCTGCGCGAGATCACCAATCCGACCCGCATCGCCGAACTCAACGATGCCCGCGAAGTCCGCCTGGAGCGGCAGCAGAAGGCCACCCAGTTCCACCCGGAAGATCCGTGCCGAACCATCACCCGCAGTCCGCTTACCGCATCGGCAGATGGCCTGCCGGATCTCCAGCGCACACCCACCCGTCTGGCGGACATTGGACCGGACCACGCCGAGTACAGTCTGCTGCAGCAGGTCAGCGGGCATGTCGCCGGCATCGACGCCAGAGCAGGACGCACGCCGGATGAAAGCAGTGAACGTCTGACCGCCAGCGTGATGGTCCTGGCCCGGCAGAACAACCTGGACCGTGCCGACCATGTGCTGCTCAGCGCGCAGACGGCGGACAGCCCAGCTGGCCGCAACGTGTTCGTGGTGCAGGGCGAGATGAACGACCCGGCATACCTGAGGGCTTCCATGCCCACCGATATGGCCGTGCAGACGCCGGTAGAGCAGTCGTTGCAGCGTCTGGAGCTGGCCAGTGCAGAACGGCAACAGGCCCAGTCCCAGCGTCAGCAGCAGGAACTGGACAACCAGGTGCGCGAGCAGCCGGCAATGCGCCTGGCATAGTGCACAGCAAGGGGCAGTGGGGTATTCCCATTGTCCCCGCACCCGTCACTTGCCCGGTGCGTCGGCATTCTGCGCCGCCACCATCGCCTGCTGCATTTCCTTCAGCGACAGGTAGCCATCGCCGTCGGTATCCAGCCCCGTGAAGTACTTCGCAATTTCCGGCACCACGGCCGCTTCTTCCTTGCTGATCTTTCCGTCCTTGTTCTTGTCCATCGCAGCGAACGCGGCATCGATCGAGTCAGCCTGCTTGCTGAAGCGTGCCTGCTGATACGTGGCAAACTCGGCCTTGTCGACGCGACCGTCCTTGTTGCTGTCCATCGCGGTGAAGGTGGAATCGATATAGGCCTGTTTCGGGTCGGCTGGCGCCGCCTGTGCAAGCAGCGGGGCGGCGCACAGCGCGATCAGCAGGGCGGTCTTGTTCATATGCATTGCATGTAGTCCTTGAGCGAGGGAGTCAGCGGCAGGGGTAGGTGTAGCCATCGCGGTCGCGATAGCTGTCGGTACGGCGGTCGTAGTTGCCGTAGCGGTTCATGCAGTAATCGGCGCGCTCACGTGTTTCCCGCTCGCGCTTCGCCGCTGCCGCAATCACGCCCGCCACCACGGCCGCGCCCACGACACCCACCACCACGCCTGTGGTCTTGGCGTCGTGTCGGCGCTCACGTTCGCGTTCCCGCTCGCGCTCGCGCTCGCGGCGCTGCCAGTCATCGCGCTCGCGGTCACGATAGTCCTGGTTCCACTGCGGGTTGTGGCGGTCGCCACGCTGCGCATGGGCATCGCCCGAGTAGGGCAGCAGCACCAGCAGTTGTGCGGCCGCTACAAGCAGCAGCACAGTCCTTCCTGTTTTCAGAAACATCGTCCAGCTCCTGTGCGGACATCGTCGGTAGCTGCAGTACACACCGCAGACATTGCGCGAACCTGCCGTCACCGCAGGCAATTGCGGTGATTACCGGACCAGCGCTTCCACCGGATCCAGCTGCGCCGCGCGACGTGCCGGCAGGAAGCCGAAGCCGATGCCGATCAGGCTGGAACACGCGAACGCCGCGATGATTGAATCTGCTGAAAACACCAGGCTGAAGCCCACGTCGGCCAGTGCCAGCACCGTGCCCAGCAGCAACGCCACGCCAATGCCCAGCACACCACCAAGCAGGCACACCAGCACCGACTCGATCAGGAACTGCTGCAGGATGTCGCTGCGCCGCGCCCCCACGGCCATGCGCACGCCAATCTCGCGGGTGCGCTCGGTTACCGACACCAGCATGATGTTCATCACTCCGATGCCGCCGACTACCAGTGCAATGGCTGCAATGGAGCTGATCATCATGGTGAGGATGCCGGTGGTCTGTTCAATCGAGTGGCGGATCTGCGCGTTGTTGCTCATGTAGAAGTCGGTACTGCCGTGGCGGCGCGTCAGCAATCGTGCAATGGCCTGCTCGGCCGCTTCCATGCTGATCGCATCGGATACGCGCACGGTGATGCTGGATACATGGCTCTGGCCCAACACCCGCGCCATGGCCGTGGTGTAGGGCATCCACACCCGTAGCAGCGAGGCGTCGCCGGCGGCGCCGGCATCTTTCTTCACCACACCCACCACGCGCACCGGCACGGTGCCCAGCAGCAGGGTCTGCCCGATGGGGTTCTCGGCTGCGGCGAAGAAGCGCGCGTGGGTGTTGGCGTCGATGATCGCCACCTGCTGGTAGCCAGCCACACCCTGCGCGCCGAAGAAGGTGCCTTCGCCCAGCTTCAATCCATGCACGCGGAAGTACTGTTCGCTGACGCCCTGCACCTGCACGCTGGCGGAGCGGTTGCCGCGCATCGCGGTACCCGTGGTGGCTACGCCAGGGGTGGCACTGTCCACGAACGGTTGCCCTGCCAGGGCCACGCTATCACCCGGGGTAAGGGTCTCCACCCGCGCCGCGTGCAGGTCGCCAAAGCCGGAGCCTGGATAGATCTCGATGGTGCTGGTACCCAGCGAAGAGATGTTGGACAGGATGGCCTGTCGCGCGCCCGTACCCAGCGCGACCACCGACACCACCGAGGCGATGCCGATGATGATGCCGAGCATGGTCAGGAAGGTACGCATGCGGTGTGCATTCATGGCGCGCAGGGCCATGCGGAAGGCCTCGGAGAAGCGATCACGCACGGCCTGCCAGCCGATGCCATCGTTGCGTTGCGGCATCGCGGTCGGCGCCATGCCCGCTGCCGAGGCAGTACCCGTGGCACGATCATCGACAATCCGACCATCGCGGATCTCGATGATGCGCTGGGCGTGCTCGGCCACCGCCATGTCATGGGTCACCAGCACCACGGTGTGGCCTTCGGCATGCAGCTCGCCGAGGATCTTCATCACTTCATTGCCCGACTGTGTATCCAGGGCGCCGGTCGGTTCGTCGGCGAAAATCACCGCACCGCCATTCATCAGTGCGCGGGCAATCGACACGCGTTGCTGCTGGCCCCCCGACAGCTCGCCGGGCAGATGCTGCATGCGTTCCCCCAGGCCCAGCCGCGCCAGCAGTTCGGCGGCCCGCTCGTGGCGCGCGGGGGAGGGCATGCCGGCATAGATCGCCGGCACTTCCACGTTGCCCAGCGCGGTCAGGTCGGCCAGCAGGTGGTAACGCTGGAAGATGAAGCCGAAGTGTTCGCGGCGTAGTTCGGCCAGTTCATCGGGCGACATCTGCGCGGTCTGGCGCCCTGCAATCTGGTATTCGCCGGCAGAGGGGCGATCGAGGCAGCCGAGGATGTTCATCAGCGTCGACTTGCCCGAGCCGGACTGGCCGACAATGGCCACCAGTTCACCGGCATGGATGTCCAGGTCCACACCGTCCAGTACCACCAGCGTCTGCTCGCCGGCGGCGAATTCACGGCGCAGCCCACGTACGCTCAGCAGAGGCTCGCTCATGGGGGCGCTCATCGGGGCTGCGCGGGTGCGGCGGCGTCTTCGTCGCCGGCTTGAGCCAGAACCACCTGCTCGCCTTGCTTCAAGCCGCTGCGTACTTCCACCTGGATCTGGTCATCCAGCCCGATGGCGATGCGCCGCGCCACGGCGCGCCCGTCTGCACCGAGAACCTGCACGCTGTAGCTGCCATCGCCGGCCCGCGCACCCAGCGCGGCGGAGGGGATGGTCAGGACGTTGTGGGCACGGCCGAGCACGATGCGTACCTGGGCGGTCATGTAGCTGCGCAGGCGCCCATCACTATTGTCCACGTCGAACTGGCCGTTGTAGTACATGGCGGTACGGCTGCCGGTGGACAAGGCCGGTGACGTGAGGCTGGATGCATCTTCGTTGGTGATCGATTCGGGCGCTGGCGCGATGTCGCGCAGCGTGCTGCTGTAGCGGCGGCCCGCATCGCCAAGGATGGTGAAGAAGGCTTCCTGGCCGACCGTGGTGTGCACAACGTCGGCCTCGGAGATTTCGGCATAGACAGTCATCACGTCCTGGTTGCCCAGCATGACGATGGTGGGTGCGCTCTGTACCGCGTTCACCGTCTGCCCCTGACGGGCGACCACCGCCAGCACCGTGCCATCGGTAGGCGCGGTGATGCGGGTGTAGTCCAGATTGGTCTGCGCGATGTCCACCTCGGTCTGCCGCTGCACGATCTCCCCATCCAGCGCTTTGATCTGTTCGCGGGTTGCCTCCACCTTGGCGTTGGCCGCGTCGAAGTCGGCGCGGGCAACCAGCTGCGATGCGACCAGTCGTTGCTGCCGCCGCAGGGTCAGTTCGAACTGGCGTAGATCGGTGGCCAGTGCATCACGGTTGGCGCGTGCGGTGCGCTGTGCTGCCTGCGCACTCAGCAGTGCATTGCGCTGGGTACGGGAGTCGATGTCGGCAATCGGGTCACCTGCCTTCACCTTGTCGCCCAGCTTCACGTACAGGGTTTCGATGCGTCCGGAAACCTGCGCGCCCACGCTCACTAGTCGCGATGGCTTCAGGGTGCCGGTGGCTTCCACCACCTGCTCGATGTTCCCACGCACCACGGGCGCGAGCTGCAGTGGTGGTGGCGGTGCCGGTCGGAGCCAGAACCAGGCGGCAATGGCAGTGCACAGTACGGCACCGGCGGTCATCAGCAGTCGGCGGTGTTTACGCGGTGCCGTGCTCATTCGCACAGCGTCCAGAACGGGCAGGTCATCGGTGGTCCTCGCGGCAGGAGAGATGCACGCGCCGGGTGCCGGGCGTGGATGGCCGTCGAGTCTCAAGGTGATGGATTGCGTGAACCTTGCGGCGCTGTCGTGGTTGTCAGGTCACTTCCATGGCGATGACCAGCGCCACGGCGACGAACTGCAAGGCACTGCCCAGCACCAGCAACGCGCTGCGCAGACGGTCGGATGTCATGCGCAGGCTGCAGAGCTGGCACAGCGTGCCGATCACCAGCCCTGCGGCAGCGAGTGTGCTGGACGGCTGCGCGTGCACGCGATGTATCACCAGCGGGACCCAAGCGCTGGCCAGCATCATCCACGCTGCATGCGTGTCCATGTTGCGCAGAGCAGCAGGGAGGGTTCGCGCTGTAGTTGATCGCCATGCGGACAGCGCGTGCAGCACGGCATGTGCGACGACGAAGAGCAGCACTGCGCTGGTCAGTGCTGCGTGTGCATGGCGGTGCGTTGAAACCACCAGTGCACTGCCGGGCAGCAACAGGAACAGCGCGGCAAAAAGGCGCATCAGCACGTTCGGACGCTTCGCAGCAGGTATCGCGCGCAGCCACTGTGGCCAATGCGGCAGTCCGCGCGCGCGATCGGCATGCGAGCGTCTATTCCACGCAGCCGCGGTCAAACCAGATGTGGCTGGTGTCGCGCGGGATCGGCTAGAGGAGGAGGGTGGAGGAACTCCTTCGGTCACGTGCAGGCTTCCTGTCAGGATGGAACGCGATGGCAGCGCAGATGCCATCGATTCGATGCTGCGCAGCGAACATTGCCGCAACCTTGCGTGTCATCGCTGTCTGCAGCGCACGGACAGGCGGCAGTCACCGATGTGCGGACGTCCTCACTGCTCTACCGATGGCGCAGAGACAACGCCCGGGTGCTGCGGAAATTCGACGCGGATCAGCGCGCCGCCACCGGGGGCATCCAGAATAGTGACACGGCCACCGTGACGGTCGATCACCTGCCGCACCAGGTTCAGTCCCAGGCCCGCACCGGTCTGCCGTGGGCGCAGTCGCTGGAACGGCTCGAACACACGTTCGCGCTGGTCCGCCGGAATGCCGGGGCCATCGTCTTCCACTTCCAGGCAGCTGCCCTGCACCCGCACGATGATCTGGCGGCCACCGTGCTCGGCGGCATTCAACACCAGGTTGGAGATCACCCGTTCGACCGCGCCAGCCTCACCCAGCACCGGGAAGTGTGGTTCCACCGCCACCGCCACCGTCTTGTCCGACTGGATCAGCAGGGGCGCAAGATCGGCGGCCACCCGTTTGGCCGCCCGGGCCAGGTTGAGGGTTTCCTTTGGACCGTCCTCTTCCATGCGGTGAAGGTCCAGCAGCTGCTCGGCCAACGTTGCCAGACGCGCGACTTCCACGGCAAGGCTGCGCGAAGTCGAATCATCAGCGGCATCGATCTTCACCCGCAGGATCGCGATCGGCGTGCGCAACTCATGCGCCGCTGCGGCGATGAAACGGCGTTGCCGCTCGTGTCCTTCATCCAACCGGTCCAATGCATCGTTGACGGCGGTCACCAGCGGCGCGATCTCCACCGGCACCGCAGTCTCGGTCAGGCGGATGCCACGACGGCTGGCCGAGATGTTGCGGGCTTCCTGCGCGATGCGCTCGACACCGTCCAGTGCCCGCCGCACGATGATCGGCGTCAGGATGATGGTAGCCAGCGCCAGCAGCAGGAAGATCGGCAGGGTGATGATGTGCGCGGCCAACGCCATCTGCATGGTCAGCGAATCGGTTTCGCCATGGGCCATGATGGTCAGCTTGCCGGCCGGTCCGCTGTGCTGGCGTACCACCACGGCCAGGCCATCGCTGCGATCACGCCCGCGCAGGTCGCCATAGGGGATGCCATCGAGGGCGCCGACCAGCGAGGCATAGGCCGTTGGCACATGACCGAAGGTGACGTGGTGCCCATGCTCGTCCTCGGCGATGAACCATGCGCCAGGGACGATCTTCAGCAGTTCGGACAGCTCCGGCGTGTGCTGCACGTACAGTTCGCCGTTGCGGTCGCGGTGCACCGCCTCGGCCGCCACCGATGCGAAGGTCTGGATGGTGTAGTAGCCACCGCTGTCGGCACGCACCAGCACCATCAGCAGGGCGAAGAAGGCCACCAGCAGTGCGAGCAACTGGTAGATCAGCGTCTTGACGATCAGTGGGCGCTTCAACGACGGGCGACGCGCCATCACTTGCTTTCCCGCATCAGATAGCCAACCCCGCGAATGGCGTGGATCTCCACGCCCGCATCGGCGTCAGCGAGTTTTCGGCGCAGGCGCGAGACGTGCGAATCCAGGGTGTTGGAATGGATGCCGTCGTCGAAGCCATACACCGCCATCTCGATGGATTCGCGCAGCACGGTGCGGCCCAGGCGCCGTGCGAGGGCGGCCAGCACCCGGATCTCGCGCCGCGGCAGCTCCAGCCGCTGGCCGCCCACACTGGCCTCGCCCGAGGCGGGGTCGAACACCAATCGGCCGATGCTGATGGACTCCACCTGCAATCCGCTTGGGCGACGGCCCGCAGCACGGATCCGCGCGAACAGCTCCTCCAGCGCGAAGGGCTTGGCCAGGTAGTCATCGGCGCCTTCATCCAGGCCGGCAATCCGGTCCGGCAACTGGCCCAGCGCGCTCAGCACGATGATCGGCACCCCGGGGTTGCGCTCGCGCAGCAGGGAAATCAACGCCAGGCCATCGCCATCGGGCAGGGTGCGGTCCAGCAGCACCAGATCGTGCAGGCCGCACAGGGCCGCCTCCCGCGCCAGTGCCAGGGTATTGGCCACGTCCACCACATAGCGCTCGCGCTGCAGGGCGGACTTGAGGGTGGCGGCCAGTTCGGCTTCGTCTTCGATCAGCAGGATGTGCATCAGCAGGGCTTGGGCAGGGAGAGGCCGCAGAAGGGCGGTTCGGCACGCGCCGGCACCGTATTACAGGAACATTGCGTGAACATGGCGTGCCTCCGCATCTGCCGGAAGACCATGGCGGCAGGTGGTGAAGCCGGAGGTTCGGCGCAAGGTTCACGCAATCCAGGCGCTCCAGCCTTGGCGCCCATTCGCAGTTCCCATCCCTGGAGTCACCATGAAGTTGTTCGTTCCGCTGCTGTTGCTCGCCACGCTGACCGGCTGCACCACCGCCAAGATGACCGTCACCCCCGACGGCCGCCGTGGCGTTTCCATCGACTGCAGCGGCTCCAGTTCCTGGAGCGGTTGCTACGAGAAGGCCGGGCAGATGTGCCCGGGCGGCTACGTGGTTTTCAGCAAGGATGGCGATGAGGGCAATGCCATCGCGGTGGGCAACAAGAACGGCTTCACCTCCACCCAGATGGTCACCCGCTCGATGCTGGTGTCCTGCTCGGGCTGACGCCGGTCGGGGAAGTGGCCATGCCACTTCCCCGTCGCGTTGCTCTGCAGCGCTGGCCTAGAAGCTGTAACCGGCCTGCACATACACCCGGCGCGGCTCGCCCGGGAAATGGCCGTTGCGCTCGATGAATCCGCTGGCGGCATACACCTTGTCGAACAGGTTCTTGACGTTGGCCTGGAACTGCCACTGCTTCCACGTGGTTTTCCAGCTCATGTCGAACACGGTGTACGGCTTCACGCGCTGGCCATCCAGGCTGATGCGCTCATCCACGTAGTCGGCACCGAAGCCAATGGCCGAGTTGATCGCCGGCAGGTCGTAGCGCGTCCACAGGCCCAGCTTGTTGCGCGGTGCATTGGCGAAGCGATCGCCAGAGGCATTGGTGATGCCATTGGGGCCCGCGTCCTTCACCCGCGCGTCGTTGTAGGCGTAGGTCAGGTTCAGCACCCAGCGCTCGGTCACGTCGGCCAGAAGATCCAGTTCCATGCCGGTGCTGCGCACCAGGCCCAACGCCGCCAGCTGGTTCACTCCATTGATGACCTCGCCAGTGGCCTGCACGATGTTGCTGCGGTCGATACGGTAGGCCGCCAGGTTCAGGCTCAGGCGCTCGGCAAGCAGCGATTTCATGCCCACTTCCCACTGCCTGCTGCGCTCGGCATCGAACGGGCCGCCTGCGGCGGAATTCTGGTTGGCCGCCGACTGCGGCACGAAGCCGCTGGCCACGTTGGCATACAGGTTCAGTCCATCGCGAACGGTGAACGTACTGCCCAGGCGCCAGCTGATGTCCTTGCCATCCACGCTGCTGCCGGCAAGGCGGTCATCGTCCTTGAAACCGTCCCAGCGCAGGCCGGCCAGCACGTGCCAGCGCTGGGTCAGGGCCAGCTCGTCCTGCAGGTAACCGCCATAACGCCTGCTGCGCGTGCTGGTGCTGCGCCAGGGCAGGCTGGACAGGTTGTAATCGTGCCAGGTGCTGGCGCCATACACCGGATTGAACAGGTCGATGCCACGCACCGGGCCGGCGCCGCGCGCGAGGTCGGCGCTGTTGGCGGTCTGCGCGGTGAAGTCCGCATCCAGCTGGTACAGGTCCGCACCGAACAGCACCTTGTGTTCCACCGGACCGGTGCTTACCCGCCACACCGCATTGGCGTTGGCGGTGAACGCCTCGTTGTCGCGGATCTGGTTGCGCAGCTGCCGGGTCATCCATTCGGCCACGCCATCGCGGTCGCGGTCGATCAGGCCCATCGGCTCGTGGTACATCTGGTGTTCGTTGTTGCTGAACCAGCGCGCGGCAATATCCACGTCCAGGTTGTCGCGCGGCGCGAAACGGTACTGTGCCAACGCCACCTTGGCCCGCATGTCCAGGAAGTCGCTGGCCTCGTTGTGGTTCCAGCGGCGGTCGGTCAGGAAATTGCCCCTGTCATCGACCGGAACACCGCGCAGGCGATTGCCGCCCAGGTTCTGGGCAATGTCGGTGAACTGCAGCACCAGCTCGCCGGTGTCGCCCACGTCGAAGGCCAGCGAGGCATCGCCGATCACGCTTTCACTGTCGGTGTTCCAGCGCACGCCCTGCTCGTTGTCGCCATACAGGCCGGCGCGGTAGCGCACCGTGCCGGCTGCATTCAACGGCCCGGTACCTTCGATCGAGCCGGCGCGGAAATCCCTGTTTCCCATCTGCAGTTCAACGCGGCGTTCGGCAGTGGCTTTCGGCTTGCGGGTCACATAGTTGATCACGCCACCAGCGTCGCCGCCCCCGTACAGCGCGCCGGCCGGTCCCTTCAGCACCTCCACCCGCTCGATGTTGAACAACTGCGGTACCGAGAATCCCGCATAGGGGTCGCCCCGCAGGCCGTCATACAGCACGTTCTCCTGGCGGAAACCACGCAGGGTCACCCCGGCATAGCTGAAGTAGCTGATGCCGCTGATGCTGCGATAGAGATCGGTCACCTGGCGTGCAGCCTGGTCGTCGATCAGCTCGCGCGGCAGTACCTGGATGGACTGCGGCACCAGTTCCAGCGGTGTATCGGTGCGGGTGCCGACAGCCGCGTCATCCACCCGGTACAACGTCTGTGCGCGGCCACGCACCTCCACCTTGTCCAGCTCCTGCACGCGGCTGGGCGGGGCGTCGGCGGCGTATCCGGGGGTGGCAAAAGGCAGTGTCGTCGCCAGGCACAGAATGCTGCGGCGGGGCAGGAAGTGGGGCATGGGCGTATCAGGCTTGTCTGCAAATGAGAAAGATTAGCATTTGCAATGAGCGGGTGCCCATCCCCCGATTGCGTCATGGACGCGCGGACGGATCCGTATACGGCGTACCGGCCAATGCCACCAGCGTCCCCGTCGCGCCGCGCACGATCAGCGGCACCATCGCCTGCCGCGGATCTCCGCCGAACGACAGGGCGCGCAGCCCCTGTTCGTAGGCGGCCACCATCGACGCCATCAGCATCGAGGCGCCCAGTCGTGCGTCGGCGTCGCCGACGGGTCGCCCCGCTGACTCAGCCATCAACTGCGCCAGGTCATCGGTCAGCAGCGCCTGCAGCTGCCGCGCATGGGCCACCAGTACGGCGCTTTGGGCCACGGTTTTCCAGAACGACGCCGCACCGGCGTTGATCCGCAGCAGCGGATGGCCGGTGTCCAGCAGTTCCCGCACCAGTCCTTGGAAGGCGGCCAGCGGCGTCATCGACGTGCGCGCGGCCATGCCCTCGCGCAGCAGCTGGCGCGCTTCCTCGTCACGGTCGAACACCAGCTGTTCCTTGCTGGCGAAGTAGTTGAACACCGTCTTGCGCGAAACCCCGGCGGCGTCGGCGATCTCGGTCATCGACACCGCCTCGAAGCCGCGCTCGATGATCAGCCGGGTGGCGACGTCGGAAATCGCCTGTCGGGTCTCGGCTTTGCGCTGCTCACGGCGACCGGGTGGCGGGGGCATGGGCGGGTCACTTGTAGAAAAGTACACCGAGTGTAACATTGAAGCCGCCAGAGCATCGACCCGGTGCTCACGAGGATTTCCAATGCGGTACGACGTCGTCATTGCCGGGGCTGGCCCGGTGGGACTGCTGCTGGCCTGTGAACTGTGTCAGGCAGGAAGCGCGGTGCTGGTACTGGAGCAGGCGGCCTCGCCGGATTCGCCGCTCAAGCGCCTGCCGTTCGGGCTGCGCGGTTTGAATGCCCCGACGCTGGAGGCGCTCGACCGGCGCGGTCTGCTGGACGCAGTGGCAGCCGGCCAGGTGCTGAAGCCGGAGAAGGGCCCGCCGCCGCCGGGAACGGCGCACTGGCTCTCGCAGCCACGCAAGCTGGGTGGTCACTTCGCGGGTATTCCGTTTGCACTGGACAATGTCGACAGCGGTCGCTGGCCGTGGCGCCTGCCCAGCCCGGTCGGCACGCAGATGGCGGTGGAACTGCAGGCGCTGGAGGCCGTGCTGGCCGAGCGCGCGCAGGCGCTGGGCGCAGTGATCCTGCGTGGTGCGGGCGTGCAGAGCGTGCAGATGGAGGCCGACGAGGTCCAGGTCGAGGCGGGCGGACAGGCCTTCCGCGGGCGCTGGCTGGTCGGCTGCGATGGAGGCCGCAGCACCGTGCGCAAGCAGTGCGGTTTCAGCTTTGCCGGCACCGACCCGGAGTTCACCGGCCACTCGCTCAGTGTTGAACTGGAAGATCCGACGGCACTCAGCCCGGGGCGTCACACCACCGCGCAGGGCATGTGCAACTTCAATCCGCCGGGCACGATCGCCCTGGCCGACTTCGACGGCGGCGCGGGCCACCGCCAGCCACTTGATCGCGAATCGGCACAGGCGCTGCTGCGCCGCATCTCCGGCCGCGAAGCAACGATCACCGCGCTGCATCTGGCCACCACCTGGACCGACGGCGCACAGCAGGCCACCGCCTATCGTCGTGGCCGCGTGCTGCTGGCCGGCGATGCCGCACATGTGCATTCGCCGCTGGGTGGGCAGGGTCTGAACCTGGGCCTGGGCGATGCGATGAACCTTGGCTGGAAGCTCGCCGCCGTCGTGCGCGGCGAGGCAGCTGATGCGCTGTTGGATACCTATCAGGCCGAACGCCATCCGATCGGCGCTCGAGTGCTGGAGTGGTCGCGCGCGCAGGTCGCATTGATGCGCCCCAGCGCGGGCTCACGTGCACTGGCTGCCATCGTGGCCGATCTGGCAGAAACACGTGATGGCGCCACGTATCTCGCCGAGCGCGTGTGGGGTGTGGGCCAGCAGCTGGATCTGGGCCATACCCATCCGCTGGTGGGCCGCAGCACGCCCGATTTCCTGCTGGTCGATGGTCGCCGCATGGGTGAACTACTGCGGGCAGGGCAGGCGGTGCTGCTGGTGTTCGATGCTGCTGCCTCGTTGTGCGAGGCGGTTGATGTCGAACGGGCCCGCATCCTGTCCATCGCGCAGCCCGCTGTCGATTCGCTGGGCCTGTCGGCGCTGCTGGTTCGTCCGGACGGCATTGTCGCCTGGGCCAGTGATGGCGCCGATGCGGCAGGACTGGCGCAGGCGGTACAGGAATGGACGGGCTCAGCTGGCAGGGAAGCGATTGCCTGAGTTCCGGCGCAGCCCGCGCAGGGCTGCGCCGCCGTCTTTCAGAGATCCTTCTTCTTGCCGCTCAGGTCCAGCGGCTGATCACTGCCCTTGCGCTCGCTCGACCAGACCTCAACGCTCTTGCTGCATCGGCTTTCGCGGGCGGCGACCTCAGGCGGCAGGTCCTTCACATGCGGCGACTCCTGGCAGGCTGCGTGCATGGCCGAATCGTCATAGGTGGCACAGGCGCTGATCGAAGCGAGAGCAAGGAAACAGAGAGCGGAGCGGAGCAGGGGCTGCAGCAGGCGCATGGGGAGATCTCAAAAGGGCCGGTCTGGCCATCGAATTCAATCCGTGACCTGGCTCACGCGCAATCCGACTGGCAGCACTTGTTATTGAGTAACAATTGTGGGAATGCTCAGAGGCGGGCGATTGCCAATCAGGCAATGCAGATCAGGAATACCGTCGACAGCGCGAGCATCAGCACGAACACACGCCGGCTCAAGGCCAGGCAGGTCAGGCAGGCCGCCAACGCCCAAGCCGCCAGCAGTGCACAGCCCAGCAGCCACAGCCCGACCGTCATCATCGAGCCTGCCGCTGCGGCAGACAGCGCAAAGACCTTGAACAGCGCCACGCCCAGGACGCTGCCCAGCGCGCCGGCCCGCAGGGCAATCGCATCGTGGCAGGTGGGGGAAAGCTGGCGGTGCATGAGGGCTGTGTCGCACTTTGGGAGCTGGCGTGCGCAACTCTGCAGCAAGGCGGATCTACGCCGCGTGTTCGTCGCACCGCCAACGCGCAAATGCCGTGATGAGCTCACCACGGCATGTGCTTGCTGAATGCCAGTGCTGCCCGGTCAGCGCACCGGTTGGGAGGCCAGCATGTCGCGCCCGTGTGGGGTCAGATCGATATCCGCATCTTCCGCCTGCACCGCCAGGCCTTCCTTCACGGCCCACGTCGCCGCATCGCTTCCCACAGGGCGCGCATCGGCAATGGCGCGCAGGATGGTGAGCTGGTCTTCAGTCAACGGCATGGTACGTCCTCATACGCCCAGCAGGGGCGGCAGTTGCCAGTCCGAAAGGCGCGCATTGCTGATGGCCTGATGGCAGCCACAGGCATCACAACGGAACAGCGTACCGCCCGGCAGGTGCAACAGGTTTGCATCTTGGGCGCAGGTGATTTCCGCACAATGACGGCATGACACGGTAAGCGAAATAATGCGCTCCACGTCGCCGGAAATGTTGAACGCGGCCTCGAAGGCATGGATGGCGAAGTGGCCGGTGTCCGGCATGGTGTTCTCGGTTGCAGACAGATGTCTCCATCCTCGTTTTCCTACCGTGATGAGGCTGTCAGGCCAGCGCGGTGGCGAAGTCAACGAGGTCCGCTGCTACGCTTCAGGACTGCGCATGCGTCTGGGATAGCATGCAGGTTGAATTTCCACTCGCCGCTGGCAACGGAGTAGCTCGCAATGGACATCGAACTGGACGGCAACCGCATCCACAGCGAGCGGGCATTCCACGAGACGCTGGCGCTCGCACTGGGTGTCGAGCGCGGTTATGGGAACAATCTCGACGCCCTCTGGGATCTGCTGAGTGCCAGCGTCGAGCGCCCGTTGCAGCTGACCTGGAGCGGCCATCAGGTTTCCAGAGAGGCGCTGGGGCCTCGCTTCCAGCAGATCGTCGACGTGCTTGAGCGGGTGCAGCGCCAGGATGAGGCCATTGCACTGGGCGAACGCTTCAGCTATTGCCTGCGGTAGGTTCGGTGTGCAGCCGCTGCCAGCGCGGTGCTGCCTGTTGCCTCCAGGGCAACACCGTCGCCTGGGCGACGGCTGACGAACCGTGCGCAGTTCAGCGGCTGCCGGCGATGGCAACCCTGCGCTTCTCCAGCATCACCGACACGCACCACAGCAGCAGGCCGCCGACCGCCGTCGCCGCACCTACGTAACCGGTGGTGGCCGGGCTGAAGCCGGCGCTGATCGCCATGCCGCCCAGCCACGGGCCGAGTGCATTGGCGGTGTTGAACGCCGCATGGTTGGAGGCGGCGGCCAGGGTCTGCGCTTCGCCCGCCACGTCCATCAGGCGCGTCTGCAACACCGCAGCCAGGGCGCCCATCGTGCCCACGGTGATGATCATCGGGCCGATGGTCCACACCGATTCTGCAGCAAGCGGGTACAGCAGCAGCATCACGATCGACCACACCAGCACCACGGCGGCGGCCTTGAAGTGGAATTTGTCGACCAGCCAGCCGCCGGCGATGTTGCCGATGATCGCGCCGATGCCGAATACGCCCACCGCCAGCGGCATCCACGACTCGGCCACGCCGGTCACCTGCACCAGGGTCGGTGCCAGGTAGGTGAACACGCAGAACATGCCGGCAAAGCCCACCGCGCCGATCGACAGCGCAAGCCATACCTGGGTGGTGTTGAATGCGCGCAGCTCGCGCATCGGCGAGGTCCGCACCTCATCCGGATCGGGCAGCAGGAAGCGCGCGATCATCGCCACCGTGGCGATGGCCAGCACGCTGACCAGGGCGAAGGCGGTGCGCCAGCTCAGCTGCTGGCCCAGCCAGGTGGTCAGCGGATTGCCGATCAGGATCGCCACCGACAGCCCCAACAGCACGCGCGACATTGCTTGGCCGCGCTGCCCGGCCGGGCTGATCGCTGCGGCCACCAGCATCGCCACGCCGAAGTAGGCGCCATGCGGCAGGCCAGCGACGAAGCGCGCCACCAGCATCGTGCCGTAGTTCGGCGCCAACGCGCTGGCCAGATTGCCGACGGCATAGAACCCCATCAGTGCCAGCAGCAGCTTACGGCGCGGGAAGCTGGCGCCGACGAAGGCCAGGATCGGTGCGCCCACCACCACGCCGATGGCGTATGCGCTGATCAGGTGGCCGACCTGCGTCTCGCTGATCGACAGGCCGCGGCTGATCTCCAGCATCAGGCCCATGCTGGCGAATTCACTGGTGCCGATGGCGAAGCCGCCCAACGACAGGGCGAGGATGATCAGGGTGCGCTGGCGCGGCGTCAGCCGAGCGGCCAGGGGGGAGTTGGGGCTCATTCGGGGGCGCAAAGGGGCGGGGGAAGCGCCCCATTGTACTGCTGCACCGCAACAGGCATCAGCCGGGCTGGGGGTAAATCAGTGTTCGATGGGTGGTGCTGCCGGCGTGGCCTGCTGGCCAAGCGCCGCCAAGGCCCGTCGGTATTTGTCACGCAGGCGCTCAGCGGTGGCGGCATCCAGCGATGCCAGCCGCGCTTCATCGGCATTGTCGGCGATGTCGGCCAGCTTGACCTTCAGTGCCAGCGGATCCGCCGAAATTCGTGCGTAGTACGTGTTGGCATCCGCCGCAGACGTCCGGCTCAGCAGCCGGACCGCGTCCTGCAACGGGGCGGGAAAGGCCTGCACCTGCCCAGCGAAGGCCGGGCAGTCCTCGATCACATCATGCAGCCAGGCCACCGCCTCGGCTTCATCATCGCCGCGCACGGCAGCGGCCACCCGGCCAACGTGGCCGATGTAGGGGTGTCCCGCCTTGTCGACCTGGCCGGCATGGGCCTCCAGCGCCAGCGTGCGTGCACGTGCTACCCAGTCCATTGCGATCTCCCCGGTGCAAGCGTGTATTGTCGTACGGACTGTCTGCATGCCGCCACCACGGCCGTGCAGGCATCATCGGACGCTGCAGGAATGGCATCTGGATTCCATCAGGGAGATGAGACATGCAGGAATACACCCATCAGCTGGAACTACGCGGCCGCTTCCGTCTGGTAGCGGTGACCCACGAGCCGGTGTACGCTCCCGGCGATGTGGTCGGCCATGCGGTCATCGTCGACGGTGGGGAACGTCTGACCGACCTGATGTCGTTGGCCGATGCGCGCCGGTACCTAGAGGAACTGGTGCGGGAAGAGGGCGTGGAGCCCGGGCTGGAGAATGAAGTCAACCTGCGGAGGAAGGCGTCGCAGCGACGCCGCCGCTAAGCCGTCGCGCCCTCGGGCGCATCATGGAGGATTCGGGTGTTGTCCAGTAAGAAGTATCTGCTCATCGCCATCATCACGCTGGCGACCCTGCTGCTTGGGTTCGTGCTTTCCGGTTACCTGACGCTGCTGCTGCTTGGTCTGGATACCAAGCTGCTCACCTGGAATACCTATTACCAGTATTTCCACGCCCTCGGCCAGCCGCAGGTTGCCCCGTTCGTGGGCAAGATCAAATGGGCCGGCTACCTCGGCTTCGGCCTGCCGCTGCTGGTGCTGGCCATTGTCGGCCTGGTCGTGCTGCTGAAGAAGGACAAGCGCTCGCTGCATGGTGATGCGCGCTTTGCCACCGGCGCCGATCTGGCCAAGCACGGCATGTTCAAGAAGAGCGGCCAGAGCATCGTGGTCGGCAGCCATGGCGGCAAGCTGGTGCGGCTGGACGGCCAGCAATTCGTGATCCTGGCGGCCCCGACCCGTTCGGGCAAGGGCGTCGGCGTGGTCATCCCGAACCTGCTGGAGTACGGCGAATCGCTGGTGGTGCTGGACATCAAGCAGGAAAACTTCGACCTGACCAGTGGTTGGCGCGCCAGCCAGGGGCAGGAGATCTACCTGTTCAACCCCTTCGCCGAAGATCGCCGCACCCATCGCTGGAACCCGCTCAGCTATGTCTCCGACGACCCGGCGTTCCGTGTCTCGGACCTGATGAGCATCGGCGCGATGCTGTATCCCGATGGCTCGGAAGACCAGAAGTTCTGGATCAGCCAGGCGCGCAATGCCTTCATTGCCTTCACCCTGTACCTGTTCGAGAACTGGGATGACGAGCGCAGCAGCGGCTTCCCGGGCGGGCAGGGCACGCCGACCCTGGGCGCGGTGTACCGCCTGTCCTCCGGCGATGGCAGCGACCTGAAGAAGTTCCTCAAGGGCCTGTCCGAGCGCCCATTCCTGAGCAGCAACGCGCGCTCGGCGTTTGCCAACATGCTGTCCCAGGCTGACGAGACCTTCGCCTCGATCCTGGGTACCTTCAAGGAACCGCTGAACCCCTGGATCAACCCGGTCCTGGACAAGGCCACCAGCACCAACGACTTCCTGCTCACCGACGTGCGCAAGAAGAAGATGACCATCTACATCGGCATCCAGCCCAACAAGCTGGCCGAAAGCCGATTGATCATCAACCTGTTCTTCAGCCAGCTGATCAACCTCAACACCAAGGAACTGCCCAAGTCCAATCCGGACCTGAAGTACCAGTGCCTGCTGTTGATGGACGAATTCACCTCGATCGGCAAGGTCGAAATCATCGCCTCGGCGGTGTCCTACATGGCCGGTTACAACGTGCGCCTGCTGCCCATCATCCAGAGCATGTCGCAGCTGGATGCCACCTATGGCCGCGAAGTCTCGCGCACGATCATCACCAACCACGCGCTGCAGATCCTGTACGCCCCGCGCGAGCAGCAGGACGCCAACGACTATTCGGACATGCTGGGTTACACCACCATCCGCAAGAAGAACGTCACCCACGCGCGCGAAAAGACCCACAGCTTCACCGAGGAGCGTCGCGCGCTGATGCTGCCGCAGGAACTGAAGGCGATGGGGCCGGACAAGGAAGTGTTCCTGTACGAAGGCATCCCGCATCCGGTCAAGTGCGACAAGATTCGCTATTACAAGGACCGCTATTTCACGTCACGTCTACTGCCAAAGGTTGACGTGCCGATGCTTGATGTCTAAGTTGCAGACTTGAAAGTGTGATGGGTGCACGCATTCATTGATGTGAATTAGTGAGACGCGTCAAAGAAACGCCATACGTTGGTCAAAATTCAGATTTGTCTGACATCGAATTGACGCGTAGTTGTGCGACTCTATGCGTGGCTTGCGAATCTGTGTGATTCGTCATGCTTTCAGAGTGGCCAGGAGTTTCAGCCATGGGAACAGGGATGGTTCCGACGTTGGTGAGGGTGCGTGAAAGGGGCCTCGGATGAGGTTGCTTCACGCGACTTGGTTGGCAGCTTTCGAGCTGCAGGGGAACCGTGCCCATGTGCTGTTAAGCAGTGCATTCGTTACGTTTTCGGCGTGCATCGCGCAGTGCCGGACGACCAAGGGACCAACATCGGGACTGCTTTTTCGTACGTCAAAGTGAAGCCCGTATGAATCAGGCGTTTATTGCAAAAATGTCCATCGCCGCAGTGGCGGCGTTGATGGTGGCAGGTTGTGCCACCAAGCCCGCCCCCGACTTCGGAGGACGCTGGAAGCCGGTCAACCGTTTCGCGACGGCTCCGACCGAGATTCCGCTGTACTCCAGCTACGTCTATCAGGCGTCGCCGATGGATCGCACGCTGAAGGCCATGCTCGAGCGCTGGGCCAAGGATTCCGGCCGCACGCTGGACTATCGCCTCAGTTCGGATTTCACCCTGTATGGCGCGGTGTCGGAGATCGACACCACCAACGCACAGCAGGCCGTGATCGATCTCACGGCGGCCTATGCGGCGCAGGGCGTTTCCGTCTCCATCGTCGGCAACCAGATCGTCGTGCAGAGCGCTGGATCGACGCCGACCGCGTCGGCCCAGGATCCCGAAGCCAGCAGCGGTAGCTGAGACCGCGTCGAAATCATCGAACGTGCCGCACCCCGCGCCTGGCGCAGGGGCGTCGCGCCCATTGATGTTTCAGCAGTACGGAAGAACCCATGTTCCGCAAGAAGGATGCAGGCAACAGCCCCAAGGTCGAGCAGTCGGTCGCCAAGGCGGTCAGCTACGAGATCACCGTGGCCGACATGGCCCGGCGCAGCGAGCGTCGTGCCTGGTGGGTCGCCACCGGTTCGTTGCTGATGTCGCTGGCGCTGGCCGGTGGCTACTACTACATGTTGCCGTTGAAGGAGAAGGTGCCGTTCCTGGTGATGGCTGATGCCTATACGGGTACGGCGACGGTTGCGCGCCTGACCGGCAATTTCGAAGGGCAGTCGATCACCGCGAGCGATGCGATCAATCGCAGCAACGTAGCCCAGTACGTCATGGCGCGCGAATCCTACGATTTCGCTGTCATGGGCCTGCGCGACTGGGCGCTGGTGCACGTCATGTCCGACACGCGCACCAGTGCCGCCATCCGTGCCTTCTATTCCCCGAACAACCCACAGAGCCCGGTGACCCTGTATGGCAAGGATCGTGCCATCCGGGTGAAGATTCTCAGCATTACGCCGTTGGAGGCTCAGGTTAACGGTGGTTTCCGCGGGGCCTCGGTACGAATCCAGCGTAGCGTGTACGACAAGAACAAGGCGACGACGTCCTACCTGGACAATCAGTTGATCACGTTGCGGTTCCGCTATGACTCGAATCTGGCGCTGAACGAGCAACAGCGCATTCTCAATCCGTTGGGCATGCAGGTCTTCGAGTATCGCCGCGACAATGATTACTCGCGCGGTGTGCCGGGTCCGGATGATGCGCAGTTGCAGCAGCAGGCAGAACAGCAGGCCACGCAAGCACAACAAGGCGTGTATGACCCGAACAACCCGGCAGCGGCCACCATGATCGACCCGGCAACGGGGCAGCCGCTCGCCGTGCCGGGCGATGTCCAGATCACCCCGCCGATGTCCGGCCAGTCGATGCAGGGACAGCCTATGCAAGGACAGCCCGTGCAGGGGCAGCCCGTGCAGGGGCAGCCGATGCAGCAGCCGATGCAGGGCCAAGCCGCGCCAGGGCAGACCATGCCCGGTCAACCGGCCATGAGGCCGGTACAGAACAATTCCACCGGAAATGCTGATGGAGCAAGCAACCGATGAGTAGTCGAAAAGTCAGGGGGAGCGCATTGGCGCTGCTGTCGTTGTTGTCGCTGGTGTTCTCCACCGCGGCGATGGCGCAGGCGGTAGACCATTACGAGTATGAGAAGGATCGCATCTATCCGGTTCGCACCGGCCTGGGTCTCACTACCCAGATCGAGCTGAGCCCGAGCGAGAAGATCCTCGACTACAGCACTGGTTTCAGCAACGGCTGGGAGTTGACCCGCCGCGAGAATGTGTTCTACATCAAGCCGAAGAACGTCGACGTCGATACCAACATGATGGTTCGCACCGAGACTCATTCCTACATCTTCGAATTGAAGGTCGTGGCGACAGACTGGCGTCAGCTCGAGCAGGCCCGTCGCGCCGGCGTGCAGTACAAGATCGCCTTCAGCTATCCCAACGACACCGTGTTCGGTGTTGCCCAGGAGGCCGTTGAGGAAGAGGCGCAGCCGCTGTTGAGTACTGAAATGGCCAAGGACAGGCAGTACAACTTCAACTACTCCTATTCGACCAGCAAGGCGAAGAAAATGGGGTGGCTGATTCCGGTCAACGCCTACGACGACGGTCGTTTCACGTACCTGAAACTGCCGAATTCACCTGAATACAAAACCGGCATCTTCCCCGCCGTGTTCGGCCGTGAAAAGGAATACGGTGAGGACTTCGTCGTCAACACCACTGTCGAAGGCAATACCTTGATCGTCCACGGGACTTACCCGTACCTGGTCATCCGCCACGGCGACTACGTCGTTGGTCTGCGAAGGAACGTGAAGAAATGAGCCAGCAGAACACTCCCGGAAACGATCCGAACAACGGGCGCGACGAAGGGCATGGCCCCTACGGTGGTCAGGGTCCGGCCGAAACGCCAACGAACCCGTACTTCGGTGCTCAGCAGGCAGAAGCAGCGCCCAATCTCGATGCTGCTGCACCGCAGTTGCGCTCGGCTGAAGAGCAGCGCCTGAACCGCAAGGCGCTGATGTTCCTTGGCGGGATTGTGGTGCTGCTCGTTGCCATGGGCTTCCTGCTGTTCCGCAAGGGTCAGGACGACAAGAGCGCCACGACAGGCAACCGCCAGGAATCCCGTGTTTCCACGCCGGATCTGCCGACGGTTGGGCCGGCTGCCAGCGCGCCGGCGCCCATTGCACCTGCCGATCCGATTCCGATGTTGCCGCCTGCGCCGCAGCCGGATATTCCGATGGTCAGTCTGCAGGACGCCGACCGCGCGCGCTTGCGGCAGAGCGAGGAACCACGTGGGCCATCGCTGCTCGATCGTCGTATCGGCAGCAGCGCCGGATTTAATGCAGGCGATTCTGCTGGCAAGCCGCCAGGACAGGGGGCCGACTACAGTCAGGCAATGATTGCTGCAATGCAGGCGGCCAATCCGCAGGCCCAACAGCAGCAGAAGGTACGCCGCGGCCCGGATGTGGAAGATGTCTCGAATGCCGCGTTCATCCGCAGCCCGGATGCTTTGCTGGTTCGTGGTACTTACCTGCGGTGCGTGTTGGAAACCCGGATCATCACCGACATCGCGGGCTATACCTCCTGCCTGGTGACCGAGCCGGTGTACTCGATCAATGGGCGCAACCTGCTGTTGCCGAAGGGGTCGAAGATCTACGGCGCATACGGTGGTGGCCCGAATGGCAAGCGCGTGGAAGTCATCTGGGACCGAATCACCACCCCCAATGGCATCGACGTGGCCATGTCCAGTCCCGGCGTCGATCAGTTGGGTGGTGCCGGTCATCCGGGCCAGTACAGCGCACATTGGGGAAGTCGCATTGCATCGGCGTTGATGATCAGCCTCATCGCCGATGCCTTCAAGTACGCCGCTGCAGAGCACGGCCCGGAGTCGACCACCGTCGCAAGCAATGGGTTTGCTGTCCGCTCGCCCTATGAAAGTGCTACGGCGCGGACCATGGAGCGATTGGCCAACGAGGCTCTCAGCGAAGGCCGTCGTCAGCCGACCGTAACGATCAACCAAGGCACGATTGTGAATGTCTACGTCGCCAAGGACGTCGACTTCGCCAATGTGCTGAACCCGCGCAGGTAACCCATACGACCATGGACGCCGAAGTGTCACCCCTCGCCCTCGTCTCCAGCGATTTCCTGCGCTATCAGTACGAAGTGCTGGGCATCGCCGAGTACATGAACTCGCCCGATGTAACGGAAATCTGCATCAACCGTCCGGGTGAGCTGTACTTGGAGACGCGGGCAGGGTGGCAACGCATGGACGTGCCGAGTCTGACATTCGAGCGGGCGCGGCAGTTCTGCACCGCTGTGGTCAACGAGAGCAACACGGGCCAGCGCATCACCGATGCCGATCCGGTGGTCTCGCTGACCTTTCCGACCGGCCAGCGTGCGCAGTTCGTGATTCCACCGGCATGTGATGCCGGCAAGGTGTCAATCACGATTCGCCTGCCTTCCAAGCACACCAAATCGCTTACGCAGTACCACGAGGATGGTTTCTTCAACCAGATTCTCGAACAGGATGGCAGCATCAGCGAGCAGGATCGCGAACTGCTGGAACTGCGCCACTCCCGCGAGTACGCGGAGTTCTTCCGGCGAGCGGTCATGTACCGCAAGAATATTGTGGTGTCTGGCGCTACCGGCAGCGGCAAGACCACCTTCATGAAAGCGTTGGTAAACCATATCCCGGACAGCGAGCGTCTGGTCACTATCGAGGACGCGCGCGAGCTGTTCCTGACCCAGCCCAATGTGGTGCATCTGCTGTACTCGAAAGGCGGGCAGAGCGCCAGCAACGTCACGGCCAAGAGCTGCATGGAAGCCTGTCTGCGCATGAAGCCCGAGCGCATCATCCTGGCCGAGCTTCGCGGCGATGAAGCGTTCTACTTCATCCGCAACTGCGCCTCGGGTCACCCCGGTTCGATCACCAGCTGCCACGCCGGCAGCCCGGAGCAGACGTGGGACCAGCTGGCGCTGATGGTGAAAGCGTCGACCGAGGGCTCAGGTCTGGAATTCAACGTCATCAAGCGTCTGTTGATGATGACCATCGATATCGTCGTGCATATCAAGGCGCATGCTGGTGCCCGCTACATCACCGGCATCGATTTCAATCCTGGGCGTGCCCAGGGGCAGGAGGCTTGAGCAATGTTGCCAGGATTGGAAATGATGGCGTGTCCGGAGATGGCCGTCTCGATGGACGTGATGCAGCACGTCATCAATGTTGAGTCCTCGCGCAACCCGTACGCCATTGGCGTAGTTGGCGGCGCACTGGTGCGCCAGCCCAAGGCGCTGGATGAGGCATTGGCCACCGTGCGCATGCTTGAGGAGAAGGGCTACAACTTCTCCGTCGGACTGGCCCAGGTCAATCGCTACAATCTTGGCAAGTATGGTCTGGACTCCTATGAGAAGGCGTTCCAGCAGTGTCCGAACCTGCAGGCCGGCTCCCGCATTCTTGCAGAGTGCTACAAGCGCTCGGGTAAGGACTGGGGCAAGTCCTTCAGTTGCTACTACTCGGGCAACTTTGAAACGGGATTCCGCCACGGCTACGTGCAGAAGGTCTTTGATTCGATGCGCCGTGGGCAGCAGGTCGCAAGCAATGGCGCGCTACCCATCGACGTGGTTGACCGTGGTGAGCGGCGAACCGTCAAGGTGGAGCACCATCCGCAGATCGCTTCCCCCGCTCAAGCCCGCATCGTAGCTCAGGCCGATGGCCCGACGTATGTTCCGTCCAACGATCCAGCGCGAGCGTATACCGTCTATCCCTCTGCGGGCGCGATGGCGCGTGGAAGTCTCGTGAATCTTGCCGATCAGGCGTTGTCGAGGGTTGTTCTGGGCTCTGTGGATCGGATGATGCAGCCGCAGTCGCAGCCAGATGGAAGCTATGCGCAACAAGCGCCGCAGGGCGCTGCGAGGCAGCGCGGGCAACCGATGATGCCGCAGCAGCTGCCTGGCGTCGCTGCCGGTGGTGGCGAGAGCCCGGTGATGTTGCAGCCTTGGGGGCAGCAGGGCGAATCGGCGTCCCCCGACAACATGTACAACGCGCCGGTGCAGTCCATGCCGGCTCAACAGATTCCCCCTGGGGATGCGGCCTTCGTGTTCTGACGAAGTCGTGGTGCGACCAGTCCCCCGGCTGGTCGATTCAGTTGTGTTAGTCCATCAACAAGGAAATCAATCCATGAAGCGTTTCAATCTCGACCTCGTCCAGGCCCAGCGCACGCTGAAGTCCATGCTGATGGCCACCCTCTTCGTCGGCGCAGTATTCGCACCACAGGTGTTTGCGTCGGGCCCGACCGACTTCGGCGGCACCGACGAAAAGGTCTGCGGCTTCTTCAATAACATCAATGGCCTGCTGAACATCGCCTCGATCGCTGTGGTGACGATTGCCGTTATCTTTGCTGGCTACCAGATCGCCTTCGCCCACAAGCGCATCGCCGATGTCGCGCCGATCCTTATCGGTGGCGTGCTGATCGGTGCTGCCGGCCAGATCGCCCGCATGCTGCTGGGTGAGGGCAGTGATGGCAATTGCTCGGGCAGCTCGGCTGCCGTCATCAACAACGTGCTGCAGTACTACAGTGCATAAGAACGTCTTGTTCCGCGGCTGCACTCGCCCTGCGATGTTTCTGGGCGTTCCCTACCTGCCATTCTTCATGGTGGCAGGTGGGTTGCTGCTGTTGAGCGTCTATACCAATTTCTGGTTCCTGCTTGCCATTCCAGTCGCGATTTTCATCATGCGACAGATGGCCAAGCGGGATGAGCTGATTTTCCGCCTGCTGGGCCTGCGTCTACTCTTCAAGTTCAAGGCGCGCAACCTGCAGGACCACGATGGAATGTGGGTGTTCAGCCCGAACCACTACCGGAAGAAAGCCGCCCGCACGGATTGACGGGCATCGGCAGGCGGGTGCCCGCTCCCGCCTGCCACTTTGTAGTTCCCTGGCGCACTTTTTGGAAGCAGTCGCATGTTCTCTCCAGATACCTCCATCAGCGAGTTCGTTCCTCTCTCGTCACACGTGGCACCGAACGTGGTCAAAACCACGGGCGGGGACTATCTGTTGACGTGGTACCTGGAAGGCCTGCCGTTCGTCGGTCGCGAGGAGTGGGAGCTGGAGCACCGGCACAATACCTTCAACCGCCTGTTGCAGACCCTGCGTGCACCAGATTTCGTCAATGTGGCCTTCTGGGTGCACGACATCCGTCGCCGACGCACGCTCAAGGGCAGCAGTCGTTACAACCAGCGCTTCAACCAGGACGTGTCCGATCAGTACATGGGCATGCTGTCATCGCAGCGCATTATGCAGAACGAGCTTTACCTGACGATGATCTATCGTCCAGTCGTGGCCGGTAAGCGCTTCGTCGAAAAGTCGGCCAGCATCGAGAAGCTGCAGGCGGAACAGGATCAGGCGGTGGAAAAGCTCCTTGAGCTGGCCGGCAACGTTGAAGCAGTCATCCGCGATTACGCGCCGTACCGCCTGGGCATGTATGAAGCCAAGAATGGTGTCGTGTTCTCCGAGACGCTGGAGCTGTTCGGCTACCTGATCAACAGGGTCGACGAGCCGGTGCCGGTGCTGTCCGCCCCGGTGAAGGACTATCTTCCGATCAGTCGCCATATGTTTTCGGCGAAAACCGGTGACTTCGTCATCAATACTCCAAATGGTGTCAATCATTTTGGCGCCATCCTCAATATCAAGGAGTATGCAGAGGGTACATACCCCGGCATTCTCAATGGTTTGAAGTATCTGGACTACGAATACGTCATCACTCATTCATTCAGTCCGATGGGGCGACAAGACGCGCTGAAGGTGCTGGATCGCACCAAGGGCATGATGATTTCTTCGGGTGACAAAGCTGTCAGTCAGATCGCCGAGCTTGACTACGCGATGGATCAGCTGTCTTCGGGCAACTTCGTGTTGGGTGAGTATCATTTCATCATGGCCGTGTACGGCGACAGTCAGGCGAAGCTGTCTCAGAACGTCGCCACGACGCGCGCTGAACTGTCCAACGCCGGTTTCGTGTCGACCAAGGAAGATCTGGCTGTCACCTCGTCGTTCTACTCGCAGATTCCGGCCAACTGGCGCTTCCGTACGCGCCTGGCCAACGTCAGCTCGCTGAACTTCCTGGGTCTGTCGCCGCTGCACAATTTCGCCACCGGCAAACAGCACAACAACCCGTGGGGCGATTGCGTTACCACCCTGCAGACCACCAATGGTCAGCCGTACTACTTTAACTTCCATGCGACCCACCCGTCGGAGAATTCGCTGGGCGAGAAGGCGATTGCCAATACCATGGTGATTGGTAAGTCGGGTACCGGTAAGACGGCATTGATCAACTTCCTGCTGAGTCAGGTACAGAAGTACGAGCCGTCGCCGACCATTTTCTTCTTCGACAAGGATCGCGGTGCTGAGATCTTCGTGCGCGCTTGTGGTGGCAACTACTTGGCCCTGGAGAACGGTGCGCCGACAGGCTTCAATCCTTTCCAGTGCGAAAACAACGAAAGCAACGTGCAGTTCCTGGCCGACCTGATCAAGGTGCTGGCCGGCAAGCGCGAGTACAGCGCCCGCGAGGAAGAGGACATCTACCGGGCGGTGGAAAGCATGCTCGACACGCCGATGCACCTGCGCAGCATGACCAATTTCCAGAAGAGCCTGCCCAACATGGGCGACGACGGCCTTTACGCGCGCATGCGCCGCTGGACGTCGGGAAATTCGTTGGGTTGGGTGTTCGACAACCCGGTCGATACCGTGGACCTGAGCAAGGCCAACATCATCGGTTTCGACTACACCGACATCATCGACAACCCAGAAGTGCGAGTGCCGGTCATCAACTACCTGCTGCATCGCTTGGAATCGCTGATCGATGGTCGCCCGCTGATCTACGTGATGGACGAATTCTGGAAGATCCTGGATGGCGAGGGGGGGCTGAAGGAATTCGCCAAGAACAAGCAGAAGACCATCCGTAAGCAGAACGGCCTCGGCATCTTCGCGACGCAGAGCCCGGAGGATGCGCTGAAGAGCGACATCTCCGCAGCGCTGATCGAGCAGACCGCGACGCTGATCCTGTTGCCCAACCCGAACGCCAGCAAGAGCGACTACATGGACGGCCTGAAGCTGACCGAGGCCGAATTCAAAGTGGTCACTGCGCTGGACGAGCGCTCGCGATGCTTCCTGGTCAAACAGGGCCATGCGTCCAGCGTGTGTCAGCTCAACCTGCGGGGCATGGATGACATCCTGTCGGTCATCTCCGCATCGACCGATAACATCGAGGTCATGCATCGCGTCCTGCAGACCGCCGCAGTGCGTGCACGGGTCACCGTCGACGAGCTGACCCCGGACCAGTGGCTGGACACCTTCTACAAGAATCGAAAGGGCTCGGGAAAGCGGGCCGATAAGGACGAGGAGGCGGCATGAAGACCATCACCGATCTGCACAAGGAAAATGCCATGGCAAATGAAACCCGACAGAGCGCGCCGCGTCGCCGGCGCTTGGCGCCGATCTTTGCCGCCATGCTGACCTTGGGTACAACGTTCAGTACCGGCACCCATCAGGCGCAGGCGATGACTGTTTATGACCCTGCGAACTGGATCATGAACTTCCTGCAGGAATACAAGTCCGCTGGCGAGTACCTCACCGAGGCCGGGCGCTGGTCGGAAACCGCCGCGCAGTACATGAAGACGGTGGACAACTGGATCTCCAGGCTGCAGAACTGGTACCAGATCATCGCTTCACCCCTGATGCCGCCCACGCCTGTGCTTACCCGGATTCCCGAGAACTGGAACGTCGCCGAGAAATGCGGAGGCGGTTCGATGGTCAGCCAGGAAGGCCTGATGTCGTTGCTGGGTGTCAGCCCGGGTGGTGACATCGGTGCGCAGCAGCGCTCCATCTGTGCCTATATCCAGGTACTTGAGAACAAGAAGTACAACGAAACCGTCGACGTGGTGACCAAGTCGATGCCCGCCATGGAGCAGATGCTGGGGCAGCTTCGGAACATCCGCAACGCGTTCCGCAACGAGGGTGCCTTGCAGGAGGATATTTCCAACAATACGGCCAGCCAGCTTGCGATGGATAAGGCGTTCAAGGAATGGGAAACCAAGATCAAGGTGTACGACCAGCAGATTGCCGCCCTCCAGGGGCGCCAGCGCAACCTGACCGAGCGCGCACTGAAAGGCGAGAGCAACCCGCTCGGCACCGTGATCAAGGCAGCCGCGCTGAAAGCAGCTCTCTCCAAGTGAACCACGTGCGTAAAGCACTCCAGCAGGGCCCCGATACGGGGCGGGTGATGTGATGAGTCAGGGAATGATGCAGGGCATGGTGATCGGGGATCTGCTGCACGGAACGCTGTTCGCCTCAGTGGGCGACTTCGTGTTCTTCAAGCTGATCCTGGAGTACCTGCGAGAGGAGATCGCCAACTTCGGCGAAGGCGTGCTCGGTCGCATGATGACCTGGGTGGGCTCGATCGCCCTGGTGCTGATGACGCTGTGGGTGCTGATCCAGGGCTTCCGCATCGTGACCGGGCGCAGCCGCGATTCGATGGCAGCGCTGGCCACGAACATGGCGCGCGCGGCGCTCATCGTCACCGTGGCCACGTCGATGGCGATGTTCGGCAAGGATCTGCAGTCCTTCCTGACCCAGGACGTCCAAGACGAGATCACCTATGTGGTGACCGGCAAGGACGACACGGCCGAAGAGCTGATCGATCGCAATCTTGGCTACATGCAGTTGGCGCTGACATCGGTAAGCGTGCTGGATGTGGCGGGCGACGTCACCCTGGACAGCGCGAAGACGCGTGCGATGTGGTTCATCGGCCTGGGCACGGGCGGTCCTGCAGTCACTGCCGGTGCCATGTTGCTGCTGTACCAGGTTGCGATGGCCATGTTCATCGGCTTTGGCCCGCTGTTCATCCTGTGCCTGCTGTTCGAGCAGACCAAATCGTTGTTCCAGCGCTGGTTGTTCTATGGAATCGGTACCATGTTCTCGATGGCCGTGCTGGCAGCAATGACCGGTATTGCGATGGAAATGGTCGCCCGCGTCGCTGCTTCGTTCTGGGGTGCGTCCGCGTTGGGCGCGCTATTGAGCACCAACCTGACCGAAGGCATGAGCAGCATGGCGCTGCAGCAGGGCGGCATGGGGTTGATCCTCACGACGCTGATTCTGACTGCGCCCCCAATGGCCGCGATGTTCTTCCAGGGTACGCTGGGTACCTTCATGGCATATTCGCAGATAGGCGGTAGTGCTGGGTCGGCTTCGCCTGGCCCGCAGGGTCAGCCGCCGGGTTCGTCAGGTTCGGGCGGAGGATTCTTTATGCCCTCTGTTCCGACCAATTCCAAAGCATCAAGTCAGGTTCCTGTTCAAGACACAACGCCTCGGTTCGCAACTGCATCAGAATCTCAGGTTCAAACTGGGCAACGTGGAAATGCTGGGGCAGGGAACTCATAGCCCCCCCCCCCCGAATTTGGAGTGTACGATGCGAAATGAGTTTTTAGCTCCGTGGAAGTTGGAGGGTGCCATGCATAGAGTCGTTAGCTCGACAGTACTTATTGCGCTGATTCTTTGCATGGGGCCAGCCTTAGCAGAAGGTGGGTGCCCTCCAGGGTCGTATCCTATCGGTGGGCAGGGCGTTCAAGGCTGCGCGCCAATACCCGGGACGAGTAGCGGTGCTTCCGGCCCAGCAGTTTCTGCGCCGCCTCAGCCACTGGGCGAATGGTTGACGCGATGGGGGGCTGTAGCCGAGTCGCCTACTTCAAGTCTCGTCGGCACATCTTCCAATGAATCGAGCGAACGGCGAGCAGTAGCTGTGGCCATCAAAAAGTGCGCGGCGGAAGGTGCAAAGGACTGCAAGTCTTCTGTAACGTACTACAACCAGTGCGTTGCATTTGCGGTGCCATCTTCAGGGAAGGGGCAGGGCTCGCTGGATACGGCGGTTGATGCAGAGACTGTGGCCGGAAACGCAATCGAGCATTGCAAGGACACGGGGGGGGGGAAGTGCACCGTAGTCTATTCCGAATGTTCCTTGCCCGTTTTCAAAAAGTTCTAGGGCTGCCTTCGGTGATCCAAAGAACGACGAATCAACGCAGCTTGTGGGTAATCAAAGATGCCTCGCTTTCAGATAGATGACGTGGGATAGAGGCAGTAGGATCGAAAGTGGATATTGGTTCGCAATATTTTTCTCTGGCATGAATTGTGATTGCCGTTTGGCTCTGTTGTTTTAATTTGGATCTGCACTTTGCGTCCGTGTTTTTTCTCAGAAGATTGTTGCTCGCCTGGCTTTAGATACATATCACGCAGGCATTAGCCAGCTAGGTGATATTCCGTGCGATTGGAGGAGTGACTCCACGCCCGAGGGTTGGGACGCCCCGCCGGAGGGCTCATGGGTAGCCGCGCATATTCGTAGATGGCTGTTAGTGCCGTGCCAACGTCGCTGGGCCTAGTGGTCCGCCGCCGGATTCGTCGCGTTCGGGTGGTGGGATGTTCGCGCCGGCGAAGCCATTTACGAATAAGGCAGTCGCAGCAATTAGCCAGCTGGCCATGCTGAAGATTCATAGCGATGAGGTCAGACATGCTTCATCAGGGCTCAGACGTAGCGCACCATCTGCCAACTCCTGAAAGCCCGCATTGTTCGACTTGGGTGCTGATCCAGGGCTTCCGCATCGTGACCGGGCGCAGCCGCGATTCGATGGCAGCGCTGGCCACGAACATGGCGCGCGCGGCGCTCATCGTCACCGTGGCCACGTCGATGGCGATGTTCGGCAAGGATCTGCAGTCCTTCCTGACCCAGGACGTCCAAGACGAGATCACCTATGTGGTGACCGGCAAGGACGACACGGCCGAAGAGCTGATCGATCGCAATCTTGGCTACATGCAGTTGGCGCTGACATCGGTAAGCGTGCTGGATGTGGCGGGCGACGTCACCCTGGACAGCGCGAAGACGCGTGCGATGTGGTTCATCGGCCTGGGCACGGGCGGTCCTGCAGTCACTGCCGGTGCCATGTTGCTGCTGTACCAGGTTGCGATGGCCATGTTCATCGGCTTTGGCCCGCTGTTCATCCTGTGCCTGCTGTTCGAGCAGACCAAATCGTTGTTCCAGCGCTGGTTGTTCTATGGAATCGGTACCATGTTCTCGATGGCCGTGCTGGCAGCAATGACCGGTATTGCGATGGAAATGGTCGCCCGCGTCGCTGCTTCGTTCTGGGGTGCGTCCGCGTTGGGCGCGCTATTGAGCACCAACCTGACCGAAGGCATGAGCAGCATGGCGCTGCAGCAGGGCGGCATGGGGTTGATCCTCACGACGCTGATTCTGACTGCGCCCCCAATGGCCGCGATGTTCTTCCAGGGTACGCTGGGTACCTTCATGGCATATTCGCAGATAGGCGGTAGTGCTGGGTCGGCTTCGCCTGGCCCGCAGGGTCAGCCGCCGGGTTCGCAGGGTGGTGGCGGTGGTGCGTACATGCCTCCGCAGCATTCGGTGAACAGGGCCGATAGTGCTACCGGGCAGGTTGCCATGCCAAAGATCAACGATGTTACGCCCGCCTCTCCTGGCCAAAGAGGTAATGCTGTACCCAATGGCTCTTGATTGATCGTGCCGCTCGAGATTTGAAGAGGGTTTCTTATGATTAGTTTGCGGTCCATACGCCTTTGCACTCTTGGATTCGCTTTTCTGGGGGCACATGTCGCCTACGCGGAAGGCGGCTGTCCCCCCGGCTCGTATCCTATCGGGGGCCAGGGTGTGCAAGGCTGCGCCCCGATTCCAGGTGCAGGGGGCGGAGTTTCGCAGCAGAGCCCGTCGCCGCCCCCGAGACCTTTGGGTGAATGGATAAGAACCTGGGGCGGCGTCGCTGTATCCCCGACTACGTCAGACGCCGGTGTTTCAACCGGCCAGCTTTCGAAGAAGGCTGCTGAGCGCGATGCCATGGCAAAGTGTGCAGATAGCGGAGCACGAGACTGCAAGGTAAGCGTTACCTACTTTAATCAATGTATGTCTTGGGTAGTGCCCAGCGGCCGCACAGGGAATGGCAGGTCTGGAATTGGTACCGGCCCAACGCTCAAGCGTGCGGGGGAAATGGCGCAGGGAATCTGCCAGAACGATCAGCCAGGGGCATGCACTGTGATCCACGAGAACTGCACGGAGCAGATCTTTAAAAAGTACTAGCCGATCTTTAGTTGCGGTGTAGGTCTGGCCCTTGCGAGTGAATATCCACTCGTTCGGAAGTAACGAGGATCTCTAGTCGAAATGCCATCGTTTGACGTTGGTTGAGCTGGCCACTCGACCGAGAATCTGGAGGTTGCCCTCGCCGAGGACGCTCAAGAAGAGATGGCCTGATGTGGTGACCGGCAGGGATGACATGGCGGAAGAGCTGTTCGACCGCAACCTGGGCTACATGCAGTTGGCGCTGACGTCGGTGAGCGTGCTGGACGTGGCCGGCGACGTCACCCTCGACAGCGCGAAGACGCGTGCGATGTGGTTTATCGGCCTGGGCACGGGCGGTCCTGCAGTCACTGCCGGTGCCATGTTGCTGCTGTACCAGGTTGCGATGGCCATGTTCATCGGCTTTGGCCCGCTGTTCATCCTGTGCCTGCTGTTCGAGCAGACCAAATCGTTGTTCCAGCGCTGGTTGTTCTATGGAATCGGTACCATGTTCTCGATGGCAGTGCTGGCAGCAATGACCGGTATTGCGATGGAAATGGTCGCCCGCGTCGCTGCTTCGTTCTGGGGTGCGTCCGCGTTGGGCGCGCTGTTGAGCACCCACCTGACCGAAGGCATGAGCAGCATGGCGCTGCAGCAGGGCGGCTTGGGGTTGATCCTCCCGACGCTGATTTTGACTGCGCTCCCAATGGCCGCGATGTTCTTCCAGGGTACGCTGGGTACCTTCATGGCATATTCGCAGATAGGCGGTAGTGCAGTACCGGCATCACCGGGCCCGAATGGTCAGCCGCCGGGTTCGACGGGCAGGCAGAGCTATAAACCGAGTTCGCCTTCTGTGACGCAAGCTGATGCTGGTGGTGTGGGACAGGTGGTCAGTCCACGATTGCATGGCGGAGGCGATTCGGTGCCGTCAGCCTCTGGTCTTAGGGGGAATGCCAATTCCGGTACCGTCTAGCTGGTCCAATGAGAAGGGAGTGAGAACAGTTTTATGAATGGAGCAAAGCAATGGGTGATTCTTTTCTTCTTTCTTCTCGTCTCATTGACCGAAGTTGCGTTCGCTGAAGGCAATTGTCCGCCAGGGTACTACCCGATTGGAGGTCAGGGCGTTCAGGGATGTGCCCCTATTCCGAGTAGTGGCGCAGCATCCTCATCCCCAGAAGTTCAGTTGAATAGGCCTACTGGGCGATGGACCAAGACATGGGGGGCGATTGCTGAATCGAAAACAACTCAGGACGCGGGCACCTCTGTTGGTAAGCGATCCAAGGAGGAGGCTTCTCGTGAGGCAATTTCAAAATGCAGATCAGCTGGTGCTGCTGATTGTTCGGTTAGCTTCACGTATCAAAATCAGTGT
>Ga0308161_1000480_pt1 | contig 63186 bp, 64 predicted proteins | sample PhyFR2_FD_201034 | JGI IMG/M metagenome (GOLD analysis project Ga0308161, IMG submission 201034) | Phyllosphere microbial communities from UC Gill Tract Community Farm, Albany, California, United States - DLSLF.R2 | ecosystem: Host-associated > Plants > Phyllosphere > Unclassified | place: USA...
GTTAGATATGACTACAGCAATATTGTGAATAAAACTATTGGATGTCGTGCTCTAAACCGACCGAAATTTAGCCAAGGTTGCGAACTCTTTTGAGTAAATATAATAAAAAGGAAAAGCAAACAGCTTTTGGCGGATAAAATAGGAGAGAAACTCAATGAACACTATCTTTTTAAGATATCCAGGTATAGTCGCGTTTTATCACCTTCCACTTTCCATTAATTTTTTCTAGGATAAAATCATAACCCTGACCGCAAAGTGCTCCGCATACGTAGTCTAATGATACAAATGCTTTTTTGTGATCATGCGACATGATAGGCAAGTGAAATGTATATCTTGACAGAAATTGCTCTGTCGTTTCTGTCTTTTTATGGTATGCAACGTTATATTTCTTTTTGATTTGTAATGGAATAAATACAGTATCCTTTCCTTTGACCTGTTTGAGGTAGCCTGTAGAGTCCTGCTGGCTATGGCCTACTAAGCCCAGCAATTTTTGGATCCTCAGACCGTCAGGCATCAAGTCTTTGTCGTAGGCATTATAAAGCGAGTCCTTGATGAACCATTTGTGAATATAGGCCATTGGTTTATTAGTTTTAGCTACGTCACTTGAAATGGAGTTATAGTCAATTATAGCATCCAAAATTTCAGCATAATCATCTTCAACAACTGCATAATCGAATGCTTGCTTTTGGATTTTGACTTGTACCTGTTTTTGATCATTGCTTTGACATGCTATGATGAAAAATAAAAATGGTATTAAAAAGTATACTTTCATAAATTAATCAAATGGTTTAAAAGATGATGCCAAAATGATTTCTTTTCCATAGTACAATTTACTAAATTCATACATCACGTTTTTATTTATGATACAGTATTTAACAGACGATCAAATCAGAACAAGGCTTAGACTGGGTAAATCTGTAGATCAGTGGCTGGATGATGTCTAGAAAGATGATTATACCATTCTTAAATGGTTAAGTATTGATAAGGAAAACGATCAAAGTTTTTCTGTAGCCTATTTTGAATGCTTTGATGAGGGGAATGAAGATTTCATGGATATCTATGCGTTTTCATTGATTGATCCTGATGAACCTTTTGGCGTAATTCATACTTTTCCTTCAATCGTTGATGCGTTAGAATTTGCCACATTCAGCTACAAAGCATCTTCTCATAGATATATTTCCACGGGAATGATTCAGGAAGAGTATAGAGATTATATTAAATGCTAATTTTATCATCGTATTCAAGATCTATTGATTTAAGGAGGGAAGAAAGTAAGGAAGTTGTTCCAATATAATAAAGATGAAAGACCAAGATTTATTTATTAAGGAATTGATCGATTTGTTTCCGAGTTTGGAAGAGGAGCTTTTAGATGAAGATTACAGGGCGTCTATTACCTTTCAAATGGGCAGTTTCAAACGATTTATGCAGGAAGCGATAGCTAAAAACGACGGGGATAAATTTGATGCTATGGTAGACTTTTTAAGGAAGAATTTGCCTTTAGTTGAGAAGCGGGTTCAAAATGCCATTTACCTAAATTTTTTTGGTAAATTAGATTTTTCTGAAAACCTCGATTTAAGAAAATGCTTAGGACAGCATTTAGGTAAAGCCTATACTGATATAGAAAATTATAATAATTCTCCAGCTCGTGATAAGGTAAAGAACTTCTTGAATAAATTTTGATGTTCTTGCTACAGGTAAATATTTGAAGTAGACACTTGAAAGACGTAAATGATACCCAAAAAAGAAACAATCGCAACACTCAGTAAGAAGTTATCGTTGCCTTATACAGGTACGGAGCAGGACTGGGATATTGAGATGGCAGATTCAAAACGCATCAATGAATTTATTGATTTGTATCATCAATATGATTTAGCTTTTGAGGAAAGGGTGGCTTTAATGTCCCTGATTATTGCGTCTTATGATGATTTTCTAAATGAGAACAACGTAGCGATAGATTGCAGATGGGATACCATTAAGGCGATGTTAACAAAGGATAGGATACATTTTGTGGAGTTGATAAATTATTGGTCTTTGTATAACGAAACCGATATTTTTAGGATAACACCTCTTATGAGAACTGTCTAATTTTATTAATCGATATGACGATGAGTTCAAAAAATACGGAAAATACCAATTTCCAGAAATACCTTGATCTTATACGTGGTTTTTTAAGCAACGAGATCACAGCTTCAGTTTTTGAAACTCGTTTTCTTCAGCTTAGGCGGGAAGATAGCCTATGGATTAAATCTGGTTTTGATCATAAGGCCTACCGAATTTTGGATACGTTGTTTTTGGAAGTTGATGAATATGTTCCCGACTAATTATATGACTTAAGGGATCAATTTAATATTGACGAACCAGAACTTAGAAAACGGTTGTCAGCTCATCTTATCTTACTTGAACAAATACTATTGTAAATAACTAGAAATAAGCCGGCTCGGCCAATGATTCAGTATTTTAATTCGTTATGGTCTGAAAAGATGCCAACACTGATTTTATAACTGTTAAGTCCGGCCTGACTTTTAATTATGGCGAATTCGCCATAATTAAAAAGTGGCGTTATAAATGCTTTCCCAAATACCCAGATATTCAACTGTGTTTCTGTTTCGAAGCCAATCAGAAATGAAAAAGTCTCCATCTTTAGCTTTTAGCATATCAGTAAGTGAAATAAACTCTTTGCCATACATTTAGATTTGATAGTTATTCTTTATCAGTTTGAGAAAACTAGACGGAATAATTGGCTACTACCATCAAAAACGGCACATGCTTGTCTATTGGTTACGTGATATCGAATAATTGATGTTGAATAATGGACATTCGTTATATTTATCAATAATATAGAAGCTACCACAAATGAGAGCATTACTGATTATAGATATGCAGCAGGGAAGTTTTAGGCCCTATACACTGCGGCATGATACACTTGCTATTGTTAATCGAATAAACAGACTTTCCGAGGCGTTTAGGAAGAACGGAGACCTGGTCATTTTTATACAGCATGATGGGACAAAGGAAAACTGTTTTCTGCCGGGGACAGAAGATTGGTCGTTATTACCAGAGCTGATCAGTGGGCCCGCAGACATGTTTGTCTCTAAAACAGCCAATGATTCGTTTTATCAAACAGAACTTCAATCATTATTAGCCAGTAGTGGAGTGACGGAACTGATCTTAACCGGATGTGCCACAGATTTTTGTGTCGATGCTACCCTAAAGTCAGCTTTGACGAGGAACTACTCTATTACTGTAGTTGCCGATGGACACACCACCGCCGATAGACCGATGATTCCAGCTCGGAAGGTGATTCAGTATTTTAATTGGCTGTGGTCAGAAATAACGCCAATACAAAGTATGATCAAAGTTGAATCTTATCATGCTATTTTAGGGACTTAGGTATTGAGTAGATATACAATATGTGGTACACAAAAGAAAGAAAATTATCATTTTTTATTGCTTTGGCCTATGTCAGTATAGGGACTTTATCCGTATGTTCGATTTATCCTGAAGATCCGTTTTATAACGAATGGTTTCTTGTGGGGCTTGTATTTACATTTCCGGTAACGATTGTAAGTTTTGGATATCGTTATGCCGAAGGGGACCTACTTTATCCCGTATTTATCATTCAGGCAATTATGTTTGTGCTTACTTTTTTTATCCTGAGTCATCTATTAAAGGCAAAAAAATAAATAAGAGCGGCTGAAAGTGACGGTGAAAAAGCGTTGATAATCTCTATAGCAACAGTGCGATATTAAAGTAAAGATCTCTATAATGCATAAAATCTTCATAGCTCACACTAAGTGGAGATTTTGGGGATTAAGATCATGTTATTCCGAGGCGAATTGGCCACTTTAATAAAACCATGTAAACTAAGTAAAAAATGGATTTGAGACTCCTCAGCGTAAAATTCAAATGGGCGAAATAGTCCGAATTAAATGGCCATCGGTTTTCGAATCTGGATTGTCAATGGTGTCAAAATCTCCAGACTAATCAACAGAATGACATTAAAGAATTCTCAAGGCTTTTTAAACGTTTTGCCCATATTCGACATATTATCACCAGTTGAAACAGAAACGCTAAGCCTGTGATAGTTAATGAGATATACTTACTTGTATTCAAGCTTAATCCGTAGGTAAAAAAGAAGAGCAGTCCGGAGAGGTAAATTTTCCTTAAGATAATAGAAACGATTGCGTAAACTTTAACCTTTGATAAGTAGTTTTTTAGCGAGTCATAAATATTGGTTCCCTGCACAAGATATTTTGCAAAGCGATAACCCATGAAGTTATGCGTAAGAGGTAATAATATAGAGAGAATAACCAATATATTAACCCATATTGGCTTTTTATCCCCATCAAACATCGTGTAATAGCATACCAAGAAAATACACCATCCGATAATTTCTATTGTCAATTGTTTTCTGATATCTTTTAAAACGGGATGCTTATTTTCTGATAGCATACCTTGGATTTCTGTTGTTGAAATTGCTGGTGTTTTTACAGTATTCCAAGTAGATTTTAATTCATTAAGTTCCATAGTTAAGCGATTAAAGGTTTTGAATTTTGATTTTTATTCTATTGAGTTTGACACCGACATAATTTTCACTTATACCGGTAATATCTGCTATTTGTTGATAACTTAAATCCTCAAGGTACAAGGTGATGATGGCCTTATCACCGTCATCAAGTTTTTTCAGAGCAGCGAATAGTCGCTCCTGCCGTAGAGCAAGCGCTTCGTCCAAAGGTTCTTCCTCAAGATCGGGTAAAATAGGGCAATATTTAATGTCCGTTTTCTTTTTACGGAAAGTAGCTATAGCCGTATTCAGTGCAATCCGATAAATCCAAGTGCTTATTTTAGCATTGTTCTTAAAGCTCTGACGGGATTTCCACAGCTGGTACGTAATTTCCTGAAAAAGATCCTCACGATCTTCCCGAATATCCCGGTATACACGACATATTTTATGGATAATTCCCTGATGCTCATTAATAAGTCTTAGGAACTGTGCCTGATCCATAGCAATTTTTTATTAAATGTAAGTATTTGACCTCTACCATCAGCGAACCAGCTGGTATTAAACCATCTTGATCTGATAAAAAGTTGAATTTGATATTCTCTCCGTTAGCCATGATGATCAGATTTAAATCTCCTGATGCCGCGCTATAGCTTTCTTTGAATATTCTGATTACGATTTATCCGCTTTGCGGTATTATTGGAGGTTTGAGAAACGTTATTCAGACCAGTGCAAAGAAGAATAGAGCAAAACGACAATAGAGACCAATTCATATTTTCTATTTTCCCTATATGTAGTCGAAATCTTAAAAAACTTACAGAAACGAATTTTTAATTTTAGAAAGACCTATAAATTTTATGGCAACTCTTGTTATTGATCATCACTTGTAAGTTTTTTCGGGTATCTACAACTAATAATCAAAAAGAAAAGAATGAAAAAACTTGTTATTATTATGATGCTTTCATTAGTAGCCTGCGGTCGAGAGTCATCACCAGAAGGAAGGTCAAAAATAAGAGATGAAAAAATCCAAAGAGAGATAGACGATCTAAAAGATCAGAACAATGAAATACTTGATAGTGTTGACATGATTAACAAAAAAATTAAAGAGCTTAGGTTTGATCGTAAGTTTGAATAGAAGCTCTCAGGATTAAAAAAGATAATGCCATGAATTGCAGAAATGTTTCGCTCTCTTACTTTATTTGAACATTGATTTTGTCTGTAATGCTGGCGAAACAGAGATAGTTTAGTCGAGCTGAAGATTTACGACGGTTTACTTTTGAATTTTGCTACGCAGTCGATAAAATTTTTGGTTATCTGTCCGACCTCGATGATATGAAATGTTCGGGGTACGAATGTTTCGTCTTCCAGTTGAAATCCAACATTCTTCGGGACCCAGTCATTATTTGGGTCTTGGGTCAAATGTGGCTACATCATCTAGGTGAGCACAACGATCCTGCCGTTTACAGACAATAGTGTAATCTGGTAGCATAGAAAGAAATTAAAGAATGGTTGGAGAAGACGCAACCATCTTGTGATTAGTTGAAACCAAAGCTTATTGAGCAATGCTCTCATGGCCGTTGAAATCTTGGATCGGTTAAAAAGTCATTGTCTGTTAATGTTTTTAAAAAAGCTATAATTTTGCTTCTTTCACTAGCAGAAAGCGTAATGCCTATTTTGCCATTTTGCTGTAACTCTCCATCCAGATTAGAATGCTGCTTTATGCCTTCAGTATAATGGTCTAGCACCTCTTCCAGTGTCCCAAGTCTCCCATCATGCATATACGGCGCAGTGACTTCAATATTTCGAAGCGAAGGCACACGAAACTCTCCAATATCAGTTGCTAAATGCGTCCAGCTACTTTTTCCGGGATCTCGCGATATGAGGTCTAGTCCGTTATTACGGTAGCTCATATCTGTGAATAATGGCTCCCGATGACATACGCTGCAATTTTTTTTAAATAATGTATACCCTTGTTTCTCCGTATCCGTAAATATGCCACCATTTTCATGCCTCGTATATTTATCGTACCGTGAATTAGCGGATACGAGCATAGTCATGAACTGTGCAAGTGCGTTCAGCACTTTTGTCGAATCTATAGCTGTTGAACCAAAAGCAGCTTTAAAAAAATCTTTATAATTGCTGTTGGACCGAAGTTTATCTACTGCGCCCGCCATGCTGTTGGCGATTTCACAAGGATTGGTAATGGCGTTGTGAGACGATAGTTGCAATTCTTTGATGCGTCCATCCCACATAAATTCCTTTTGCCAGGCAAGATTAAATAATGCAGGAGCATTTCTTGTTCCGGTACATTGTTTCATCCCTTGGCTCAACATCTTTTTTTCGTCTGAAAAAGCTGCTGCTGCCTGATGGCAGCTTGCGCACGAAATGGAATTGTTCAGGGAGAGCACTCGATCATAGAAGAGAAGCCTTCCAAGTTGGAATCCGGCTGGGGTTATCTGTTGTTGATCGAATGCGGTATTGGGATGGGGAAAGTTGGGCGGTACAGTAAAGTCTAGCTTTACTAACGCTGGATCATAATTTAAGGTGGAAGGCCTGATATGATATCCAACAAAAATAATGATCAGATTTATGAACGCTATACAAATTGCAATTATCGTTTTCTTATTCATTCCGCTTTCATAATGGGTTTGAGAATATGCCTGTCGATATAAAATGTGCCGAATGGGATAAGGCAGGCAAGCAATACTTTCCAGGTCGTTTGCCTGAATTTCCAGTGCCTTTCGACCCCTACACTGATGGTTGATATAACAAACCATAGAAAGAGGATACCATGAATTGGTCCAAACGCTTTAACCAGCATGGGCTCTTGTCCCCAATATTTTAGGGGTACCGCTATAAAGACCAGTACGAGTAATGAGATGCCTTCCAGATAACTGATCAGGCGCAGGCGGCCCAACTGTGTTTTAAAAATTTGATTTAACATTTGTACGTTGAAAATTAGTAGCGTATGATGAATTTATTTAGAATGAGCGTAGATAGGGGCGCGCTGCCAGGGGGGAAAACGGCCATGGAATCGCGATTAGTATAATAAGTAATGCTGCGGAAAACCACCATAGCATGGTTCGATATTTGGCTTGGTCTTCTTGCATACGTTTGGCTTTGGCTGACCCGATCGTAATCAGCACAATTGCCACTACCGCAAGTGAAATATGGACATATTTGAAGAAAAGATGCGGATTAGTCATCGAAACTAATCCGACATTCGTTTTGGCAAGCACAATAGGGCTTTGTATATAAAGTACCATTCCGATCAATAACTGAATATGGGCAATGGTTGCAGTCCAGTGACGAACGGCATTGGTCTTGGGACTGAATTTTTTTTTCAGTCTCAATCCGCTCAAGGCAGTGAATATGGCATAAATTAAACTACCTAGGACAAACCATCGAATAACCGAATGACTAACAAGAAAAAAGTAATACATAACATGTTTTTTTAGTGATTAATAGATAAAATATTAAGGCTCCTTATTTTGTCGGCTGATGTTTATGATCTTCCAGCCGTTTAACCAGATCCTCCCAGGATCCGCCATTGTAAACATGCTTTAAACCTCTAGATTTCAGTAAACCTACAGCCCTGATGCTCCTCACGCCATGGGAGCAATAGATGATGATCGAACGTGCGGAATCGAATCGACTCATGGCGACAAATTCAATACTGTCTATTGGTATATTGATGGCTTCGTCCATATGCCCCTGTTCAAATTCTGTGGCGCTGCGAACGTCCAGTATGATGGGGTTACTAAGAAGTACGCGATCTAATGTGCTGTCAGTTCTCGATGAACTAAATAACTTGTAAAGGCCTAATAGGACCACAAATAATAGGAGAAAAAAAATGCGGTATATCATAATAAAAACAATAAATTATAAAAAGTACTAATTAGTATGTTTTTAACTAAATGCATAAAATGATGAAATTTATTAAGTCAAAAACTACTTTTATATTAAAGAAATGAAGTTACATACTAACTAGTATGTTTGCAAACATATTAAAAGAATCTAGCGTTTCTATTTTCTTAGGGTCATTTTACAGTCAAAAACATTTTGTAAGCAATTAGCAATAAATAGCCGCGTAAAAGTGGTAAAGTGACTAAATTTTTTAATTTTTCAGTTTTACTTAACCATGACAAGTGGAGGATACAAACAGTACATTTGCGCTGTATATTTGCGACATACTAATTGGTATGTTTATGTCAAAAGCACAGGCAACAAGATCAGATATTCTCAGAAGAGCCATGGAATTAATATACAAGCAAGGATTTCAATCGACCAGTATTGATGACATCTTGGCTACAACACAAGTGACCAAGGGGGCTTTTTACTATCATTTCAAAAACAAAGAAGAGATGGGAATCGCATTGATAGAAGAAGCTATGCATACAGAGATTTGGCCAGACATTCAAAATTCACTTTCATCAAGTCCTAATTTCAGAGATAACATTTATAAAATGATGGATAAACTTCTCTTTAGACATCCGTTTATGACGGTTGAGCATGGTTGTCCGGCTGTAAATCTTATTCAGGAGATGGCTCCGCTGAATGACGCATTTCGGTTAGCATTGAAAAAATCGTTGAATAAATGGGAGAGAGCAATCGAAGCTGAGATCATACGGGGGCAGGAGACAGGCCAGTTAGCGCGTTCGCATGATGCCAAACAGATAGCGCTTCATATCATAACATTATACCATGGTGTCAGAAATATGGGCAAGTTATTAGGTAAACCTTATTACGTATCTTTTCTAAGCGAATTTCGACAATACCTCGATTCATTGAAGTAAATTTTTTTAATAAAAACATACTTTATAGTATGTTTTGGTTGCCTTATTAAAGTTTAATTTTTACGTATTAAAACATACTGATTAGTATGTTAAAAAATATCATGCGCAATAAAAACCTTTTTATATTCAAAAACATACTATGCAGTATGTTTAATTCTTGAAATCAATATTTATCCATGCTTGCACGATTACCAGTTCAGTCATCAATCACAAAATATCTATAAAATAATGCCATACAGAAATTCTATATTACTTATCTGGGTACTCACCATTGTTATTAATGGTTTAATCCTGCTTACTTTTTTCATGCCAAAAGTTAGCTTGGTAGCAGGCTGTGATTATTCCAGACTGCCCATGCTCAATGCAATTTTAAATGGTTTAACCTTCTTTTCTCTACTATTTGCATTGTTTGCAGTTCGTCGTAAAGACGTACTCCTGCATCGAAGTTCAATATTTCTTGCGTTCTCCTTTACCTCCTTATTCCTGTTTTCTTATTTGCTCTATCATTTCTCTATGCCCTCTACCAGTTATAAAGGAGATGGTATATTGCGAGAGATTTACTACTTTATTTTGGTCACGCACGTTGTGCTAGCAGCCGTCATTGTACCTCTTGGGCTCTTAGCCATGGCTTTTGCGCTAAACAATCGAATCAACCAGCATCGCAAGATTGCCCAGTGGACTATGCCGATCTGGTTGTATGTCAGCTTTACTGGCGTGGTCGTATACTTACTGATTAATCCGTACTACCAGCACTGAATAACTCAAGAAATTCAGCAGTCACTCATATTCTTACACATTTCTATTATATCAAATCAAATTTTTATGAAAAAAAATCTGTTACTAGGAATTGCAATTCCAGTTATCATATTTTCTTCCTGCAAACCAGGTCATCAACCTGTTCAGGAGCCCAGTGTTCCTGAGGTTCCAGTACTGGTTCTAAACAAGACCGATACGGTCGTTTATACAGAATATCCGGCACAGCTGGAAGGGCTTACTGACGTCGAGATTCGCCCCCAGGTGAATGGAATCCTAGAAAGGGTTTTGGTTCAGGAAGGCGCCTATGTGGAAAAGGGCCAAGCACTCTTCCTGATCGATTCACGCCCGTACCGCGAAGCATATAACGATGCGAAAGCACAGCTATCCATTGCACAAGCAGAGGTACAGACCGCAAAAATTGAAGTCGAAAAGCTAAAAGCGCTCGTGGATAATCGGGTCGTATCAAACTATCAGCTTAAAACAGCACAGGCTAGCTACGACGCAGCGGTAGCGGGTGAGCGAAAAGCGATGGCAAAAATAGAAAATGCCAAAATCACCTTAAATTTTACCACCATTAAAGCTCCCGTAAGTGGCTATATCGGCCGTCTCGGAAAGAAGACCGGTAGTCTTGTTGCTCCGTCCGATGCGCAATCATTGACCTATCTTTCCGACAATAGGGAGGTTCACGCTTATTTTTCTGTTGGAGAAGCTGATTTTGTCGCTTTTAAGGATGGTCTGCAAGGTCGTTCAATCGACGAAAAATTAAAGAACAGCGCTGAGGTAAATCTGGTGCTTTCTGGTGGAGCTGATTATCCTGTAACAGGTCGGCTTGATATGGTTGATGCAGCATTCGACAGGTCTACTGGAGCAATCACCCTTAGAGCTACCTTTCCCAATAGGCAAGGTCTGCTTCGTTCAGGGAACTCCGGTCGTATTAGACTAGGGCTGAGGCAGCATGGTGTAGTTGCTGTACCCCAGGCGGCGACGTTCGAAATGCAGGACAAGCTCTTTGCCTATGTCGTTGACCAGCACAACAAAACCCGGCAGGTCGCATTAACGGTTACCGGAGCTGCCGGAAATAGCTATTACATTTCCAACGGCCTGACTAGTGGGGACAGACTTATTTTAAAAGGGCTTGAGTCCCTTAAAGATGGAATGGCTGTTAAGCCCGAGATATCATCCGATAAAATGGCGAGCAACTAGTCACCTTATTTTACTTATGCTAAAGACTATTATACCATGTTAAAAATTTTTATTGATAAGCCAGTTATCGCTACTGTAGTTTCCATCATGCTGGTCATTCTTGGCGCGGTAGGTCTGATGGATCTACCTATACAACAGTTTCCGGATATAGCACCTCCAGTGGTTCAGGTTTCGGCCAATTATCCCGGTGCCAACGCCGAAACGATGGTGCGTGCGGTAGCGCCACCGCTGGAGGAAGCCATTAATGGGGTTGAAAATATGACCTATATGAGTTCAACTTCGAGCAACGACGGTACACTCATCATATCCGTATACTTCAAGCTGGGCACAGATCCCGACCAGGCCGCTGTAAATGTACAGAACAGGGTTTCATCTGCTACGGGATTGCTACCTCCAGAAGTTGTCCAAGCCGGTACTACCACCCAAAAGGTACAAAATTCGCTTATTATGGCGATTAATTTGATGAGTGATAAGCCCGAACTATACGATGCAACATATCTGACCAATTATGCTCAGATCAACATCATTCCGGAGTTAAAACGTATACAGGGCGTTGGCCAGGTCACTTTTTACGGCAGTAATAGAGATTATTCGATGCGGATATGGCTCAATCCGGCGCAGATGGCCGCATATAACATTACCCCGACAGAAGTGATGGCCGCCGTCAAAAGTAAAAATCAAGAAGCGGCACCGGGAAGGTTTGGTGAATCAAGCGACAGATCTTTCGAATATGTACTCAAATATGCGGGTAAATATACCAGACCCGAGGACTATGGGAATATGATCATCAGAACAAATGGAGATGGCAGTATGCTCAAACTTAAAGATGTCGCCAAAGTGGAACTGGGCAGTTACACCTACAATTCATTAAATACCGTGCACGATAAAAAAAGTGTGCTATTCCAGGTTATACAGCTTCCTGGTACCAACTCGAGAGAAATACAGACGAAGGTTGCCGAATTTTTGAAAAAAGCTGAAAAAGATTTTCCTCCGGGGATCAAGCAGCAGATACTCTACAATACCAAGGATATGCTTGATCAATCCATTGATCAGGTGGAGCATACACTTCTGGAAGCCTTTATTCTTGTTTTTATAGTTGTATATCTATTCCTGCAGGATTTCCGGTCCACACTGATTCCGGCCATTGCAGTTCCTGTGGCTGTCATAGGTACGTTTTTCTTTATGTCCGTGTTCGGATTCTCTATCAACCTGCTCACCCTATTTGCACTCGTATTGGCCATAGGTATAGTCGTAGACGATGCCATTGTCGTAGTTGAGGCTGTACATTCCAAACTGGAAAATAAAAATATGACAGCCAAAAAAGCAACGATGTCCGCGATGCACGAGATTACTGGTGCCATCATCTCGATTACTTTGGTTATGGCAGCAGTATTTCTTCCCGTTGGCTTTATGAAAGGGTCCGCAGGTGTATTTTACCGTCAGTTTGCCTTTACTTTAGCTATTGCAATTGTTATTTCTGCATTGAATGCTTTGACCCTCAGTCCCGCATTATGTGCCTTATTGTTGAAAGATGTCAATCATGGTCATGCTGAAGAGCCCACAAATTTTAAACAGCGTTTTTTCTACGCTTTCAATAAAGGCTTTGAAAATGTAACAGCTAAGTATGTTGTAGCAGTGAAAAAGCTGATCAAGTTTAAATGGGCAAGTCTCGTTGGGTTAGCGCTTGTTGTTGTAATTACGGGCTGGCTTATTCGTCGGACTCCAACAGGTTTTATACCGTCAGAAGACTTGGGTTTTATTGCAATTTCGGTCAATCTTCCCCCGGGTTCGTCCATGAATAGGACGCAGGCAGTCCTTGATGAGGCTGCCGATAAGGTGCGGGATATGAAAGCAAAATTTGCATTCAATGAAGTAGCAGGTTTCAATGTGTTGACAAATTCCACCAGTCCGTCATCCGGAGTAGCCTTTTTCAGGATGAAAAAGGATGGTGAGCGCGGATCAATGAACGATGTCTCTGCTAACATTGCTGAAATCCAGAAACGGCTCAATACAATAAAGGGAGCCCAATGCTTTGTGTTTTCTTTTCCTACCGTTCCTGGGTTCAGCAATGTGGATGCGCTGGATCTGGTCCTCGAGGACAAAGTCGGCGGCAAGCTGGATAAATTTGGTGGAATTGCCAACAAATTTATTGCCGAATTGAGCAAACGCAAAGAAATATCTGTCGCATTTACCACCTTCCGTGCAGATTATCCACAGTACGAGATGATTCTAGACCACGAAAAAATAGAACAGTTGGATGTGGATGAAAAAGATGTTTTGGGAACAATGCAATCTTTCTTCGGTAGTGCACAAGTTTCCGATTTCAATCGCTTTGGTAAATATTATCGGGTCATGGTACAGGCCGACAAACAGGAACGTGCAGATCCGGCTTCGATGAACGAAGTCTATGTCAAGAACAGATCTGGCAAGATGGTTCCCGTAAAAACAATGGTCAGTTTGAAAAGGGTCTTTGGCCCAGAGGTGATTACACGATATAACCTTTTCAACTCGATCGGTGTCAATGCTGTACCCAAACCGGGCTTTAGTACCGGTGATGCTATCCTCGCTGTCCGGGAAGTCGCAGCTGATGTATTGCCATCAGGTTACTCGTATGAATTTTCGGGAATGACTAGGGAAGAGATCTCTTCCGGGGGCCAGTCTGTGATTATTTTTTCGCTCTCTCTACTATTTGTTTACTTCCTGCTGTGTGCCCAGTACAACAGCTATATCCTTCCTTTGGCCGTAGTTTTTTCAGTTCCAACAGGCATCATCGGCGTTTTTGCAGCTATCGGCGTGGCAGGCATTGACAATAATATCTATATCCAAGTGGCACTGATTATGCTGATTGGCCTACTTGCCAAAAATGCAATCCTGATCGTCGAATTTGCGGTACAGCGCAGACATGCAGGGCTTACATTGCTGCAGGCAGCATTAGAGGCAGCCAAACTGCGTATCCGTCCTATTATTATGACCTCAATCGCATTCGTTGCTGGTATCTCCCCTATGATGCGGGCCACTGGACCATCAGCCATGGGAAACCATTCGATCAGTATAGGTGCTGCAGGCGGAATGATCAGTGGTGTCATTCTGGGATTGTTTATCATACCGGTACTGTTCGTTGTGTTTCAGGCTCTGCAGGAGAAAATATCGGGTAGGAAAACGCAACCAACACCAGCGATCCAACATGCTATAGAAGCTTAAGACAAATAAAAGAGACAATTTATGAGCTATTTAACTAAAAACTATCGTCAAATTATTTTTATCACTGCTTTACTAGGCACCTTGGTCGGCTGTGCGATCACTAAAGACGTCCAGTTGCCCAAACCAGAACTTCCTGCGGCTTTCCGTGGTAAGACCGATAACGATACGCTTAGTATCGCTATGCTGCCATGGAAGAGTTTTTTCACGGATAAAGTGTTGCAGGTAATGATCGATAGTACCCTGAAGAAAAACTTTGACATGCAGGTCGCGCTTAAAAATATCGAATCAGCACATCTGCTTGTACGGCAGTCAAAATGGAACAATCTACCCGTTGTCAGTCTCAATGCAACGGGAAATACAAGTAATCCTTCTAATTACAGCCTCAACGGGATGACGGCAAGTCAGTTTTTAGGGGCCAATCATATCGAGGATTATTCTTTAGGAGCCAGTTTGACTTGGGAAGCCGATGTATGGGGAAAGATCCGTAATTCCAGCAAAGCCGTGCTTGCCGCTTATCTGCAAAGTGATGAGGCTCGTAAAGCCTTGCAGACCGATCTTATTGTCAGTGTTTCAAAAGGCTATTATAATCTTCTCATGCTAGATCAGCAGCGTCGTGTCGCAGTAGCGAATATGGCATTAAATGATAGTACTTTGCGTATTACAAATGTGCAGTATAAAATGGGGCAGGCAACCTATCTGGCAGTTCAGCAAGCAGAGGCACAGCGACTGGCAGTAGCAGAGCTGATCCCGCAACTTGAAAAGGAAATCATATTGCAGGAGAATGCGCTACATGTGCTTGCTGGTGAATTGCCGGGTATACAGCAGGGGCGTACCATGCTCGATGAGATTAAGTTTCCGGAGCAGCTATCGACTGGTGTGCCCATTGATATGGTTCGGCGACGACCAGATGTCCGGAGCTGCGAGCTGGATCTGGTGATTGCGAATGCAAAAGTAGGCATCAGCAAAGCGCAGCTGTATCCTGCATTTCGTATTACTGCTGCCGGCGGAGTGGGGGCACTGAAAGCAAGCGATTGGTTCAATATTCCGGGAGCACTCTTTGGTACTGTGGGCGGAACTATCTTACAGCCATTACTTCAGCATAAGGAACTTAGCACACAGTATAAGATAGCTGCTATTGAACGAGAGAAAACAATTGTTGCATTTCGAAAAGCAGTCTTGGGAGCGGTTGGAGAGGTCTCCGATGCCATAGTAAAGATCGAGAAGCTGAAACAGCAGCAGTACATTACAGCCCAACGCGTCAATACACTGCAGCAGGCAACAGCAAATGCCAATACCCTTTTCGTAAATGGCATGGCAAACTATCTCGAAGTGATTACAGCACAGGTTAATGTATTGCAGAGCGAACTTGACCTCGCATCTGTCCGACGTCAGGAGTTGTCTGCCATTGCCGACCTGTATCGCAGTCTGGGGGGCGGAGTAGAATGATCGGACAAAAATCACCTTTTTACAATAAAAAACAATAATGATGATACAAGAAGAATTAAGAAATCAAACCGCCTCACCGCACCAACAACTGGAAAAATTGGTTGTCGCCAGATTAAAGTCGATCCGTAGCAATGCGGAATACGCAGATCTGTTGAAAATATTTTATAGCTATTTCAAGAACTTAGAAGAAGTCATTGCTCCATATATCACTGCGAATATATTGGCAGATTATCCCGAAAGGCGACATGCCGTTAGTCTTGCTGAGGATATCGTGGACTTAGGTGGAGACCTGAACGAACTTCCAGAAGTACATGTCCCTACCATCGACAGTATAGCAAAGGCGCTGGGTGCACTTTACGTCATGGAGGGTTCCGTGATGGGCGGGATGGTCATTGTTCAAATGCTTGCGAAATACGGCATAACTGAAGGAGTCTCGTTCTTCTCCGGTTACGGTTCAGAAACAGGTCAGAAATGGAATGTTTTTATTGAGGTTTTGCGTGCAAATATCTCGGAAGAACATGCTGCAGATGCCATTTATGCGGCACGAGAAACGTTTGCCCGATTTGCTGATGCATTTCAAATCTGATTATCTATGGTGTCCCCGTTGTTTTCTGGTGTCAGCGGGGCGCCATTTAAGTATTCTAAAAATATGTGTTATGATTGTTATGATTTTTTTCCAAAAGAGAATGAGCTTAAAAATACAAACCCTTGGAAGCCTTGGTCATCTTTTCGACTGTTTTATTCTCGTTGGGAATGACGTTGAGGTACTCGACGAATTTGCTCTTTATCTGGAAAAGATGGATAAAACCGTTTATATCTGCTCCGAGATAGGTGAAGTAGCGCAACTAATCACAAAAGATGTAAAAAGCCGTATTTCTTAACAAATGGTAATGGTAGCTTGATGAGATCATCCGAACTTTATAAATAAAAGGAAATGAAAAATCAGCAAGTATTACTGACCGGAGTTACCGGTTTTTTAGGTGCACATACGGCCATTCAATTGCTTAATAAAGGCTATGAGGTGATAGGCACACTACGGAACAGAGATCGCATCGCATCGATAAAAGAGGTGATTGGCCAGTATACCGATCATTTGGATAAGCTACACTTTGTAGTCGCAGATTTAAACGATGCAAGTATCTGGAACGATCTTGCAAAGGGAGTGGACTTTATCCAGCATGTTGCATCACCTTTCCCGGCAACACTGCCCAAGAATGAGGATGAATTAATCGTACCGGCAAAAAACGGTACGTTAAATATTTTGAGTGCCGCTGTAGACAACAATGTTAAGCGGGTTGTGATGACCTCTTCTTTGGCCGCTATCGCCTATGGGAGACAAAATAAAGAACCCAACAAAATTTTAACGGAAAACGATTGGACGGATATAAGCCGCAAGAGCGATCTTACGCCATATTACAAAAGTAAAACCATCGCCGAGAAAGCCGCCTGGGATTTTATCAGACAAGACGCTAGCTCGCTGGAATTGGTTACAGTATGTCCAGGGGCTATTTTGGGGCCGGTGATCGAAAGAGATTATGGTACTTCTGCCGAGATCGTTTTCGCCTTGATGAACGGCAGTTATCCCGCTTTGCCCAAGATCGGTTTCGATCTTGTCGATGTCCGTTCTGTTGCAGATCTTCTTATTTTGGCGATGGAAAGCCCTGTTGCAGCCGGCAATAGGTATATCGCTGCGACAGGTTATTTAACGCTCAAGGCTGTTGCGCTCATACTTAAAGATCATTTTCCGGGACATAAAATTCCTACAGCAGAATTTCCTAACTTTATAACAAGGATGCTGGCGCAATTTCGCCCCGAGCTCAAACCGGTTTTGTTGGAGATGGTTCGGAGGAAAACAGATATCAGTAAAGCGCAGAGAGAACTGGGGTGGAAGCCCATTCCTGTTAAAGAAGCTGTGATCTCCTGCGCAAACAGTCTATTGGAACTACAAATCGTAAAATAATGGAAAAACTTAAGGCAGCACTTGCTTTTGGAGGAATACTTGCGGCAAGCGATATTGATCTGCTTGCTGCGAGTTTTAAATTACGCCAGGTAAAAGCGGGTACCTATATCGAAGAACTCCATGAAGTAGCGTCTGAGATTCTCTTTGTTGAAAGCGGTATCTTACGTTTGCTGGGTGCGGATATATCAGGCAATGATGTCACGAAGTATTTTATCAAGGAGCACCAATTTTTTGCAAATCTTGAAAGTTACTATACTAGGCAGCCGGCTACAGAGGCTATTCAGGCAGTTGTTGCCAGCAAGATCTATACGATAGCTTTTTCAGCTTTTGAACGCTATTTTCAGACCATTCCAAATCTATATGTTTATTTCAAAACCCTTAGTGAGGCTTCATTGCTTCAAAAAATAAAAGATAATGATTTTCTAAATTATGGTGATGCAAAAACGAAATACCTGGAACTTTTGCGACGTTACCCAGTTATCATTCAGCAGGTTCCACAGCAATATATCGCTTCTTATCTAAAAATAACGCCGCAGTCCTTGAGCAGAATAAGGAAAGAGCTCGCTTAAATGCGAGTAAACAATTTCCTCCAAGCGATACCGATTTATCTTTACAATCTTACTTCAAAATTTTCTATTTCCTGTTTTACAACTTCAATTGCTATCTGTGATTTTAGAGCCAAAGTTGCGCCCCTTTTTGGTTAAATATAATAAAAAGGAAAAACAGATTTTGGCGGATAAACATTAGCTACGTTTAAAGCTTCGATATAGGTAGTGATTGTCTATGTTGTAGAACTGTATAGGCTTCAGTTATTTAAATAAAGTCTATTAAAATAGTAGTCTTTATGAAAAATATTTTTATATTAGCATCGTTCGTTTCAATTGGCGTTGGCAACGATAGAATCTAAACCATTAATAAAACGTATGAAAAATTTACATCAAACCCGATTTTCTTCTCTTCGTGCAATATTTGATTTTGTTAATCGCTATTGTATTCCCCACCGAATGTGTACCTAAACTGACAAAGGGAAGTAAATAACCTCCCCTTGATTTAATAAGCAAATAACAAGTTCAATTGGCGTTGGCACTTGCAGTATTCACTATCAAACACCCAAAACTATGAAATATCGTAGAGTATTTTCGTACTCGCTTTCTATTTTTTTTATCTGGGCCTCTATCGCAGTAGTGTGGGCTCAAGAAACAAAACCGATTATCAATGCTTCTCTTTCGGGAACGGTAATTGATGCCGCGACAAAAGAGCCCATAGAAGGTGCAACCGTTCAGCTGGAAGCAGTTACACATAGCGTGAAAACAGACCGAAAAGGGAAATTCTCCTTTGTAACAGGACAAAAATTGCCTTTTAAGATAATTGTTACTTCGGTTGGTTATACAACTCAAAACCTTATCATTGAAACATCTCCGGCAATAATTGAACTAAATAGATCCACTGAAAGTTTGGATGAAGTCGTTGTTGTTGGGTATACAACTATAGCGAAAAAAAATCTTATTGGTGCCGTGGATCGGGTATCTCAACAAGCTGTAAAAGATATCCCCACAGGTAGTTTTGATGCACAGCTCCAAGGAAAGGTGGCTGGCATGCAGGTTGCAGCCAGTTCAGGAATACCAGGAGATGCATTGCACGTCCGTCTGCGGGGCGCAACCTCTATCAATGCAGACAATAATCCTCTATACGTCATCGATGGTGTATTTCTAAATTCAGAGAGCCTCCAAACAATCAATACAGGAGGTAAGGCTACATCTCCAATTGCAGATCTGAGTCCTTCGGACATCGAATATGTTGAAGTGCTGAAAGACGCTGAAGCAACAGCTTTGTATGGATCACGGGGGGCTAACGGGGTTATTTTAATTACAACCAAACGAGGAAAAAACGCACAATCGGCAAAGATTGACATCAACCTTTACGCAGGACGCGCGAAAGCCGCCAAACTGTGGGAATTGACCTCAGGCCCCGAACACGCCGAACTCGTAAATGAGTATTTTAGAAATATTGGTCAAGCTGAACCTTTTAGACCTGTGGCAGACGGCGGGAGAGGATTACCTGCTGAACAACAGACGTACGATAGGCTTTCGGAAGCTTTTCGGACGGCTGGTGTATATAATGCAGATCTATCTGTCTATGGAGGAAGCGACAATACAGCTTACTATTTGAGCGCCGGTTATAACAAACAGGAATCCATCTTAAAACCAATATCTTTTGACCGAGCTAACTTTCGTTTTAACATAGACCAGAAGATAAACAATAAACTTAAAATAGGATCGAGTAATGGTATTTCTAGGACGGGACGTAACCAAGGTCGTGCAGGGGATGGGCCCCAAGGAGGTATTTTACAGGCAGCTTTGCATACGCCGACCTATCTATCGCCCTACAATGACCAAGGTGTTCTGGTCGGCAGAGCCGGATTTGACAATCTAACGCTGTTATTAGAGAATTATGATGTGGGATCAACAAGTTTGCGCTACATCGGAAATGTTTATGGTGAGTATCAGATTACACCAGCATTGAAGTTTCGTTCGACATTTAGTGTGGATTATAACAATTACAATGAACACGAGTACTGGAATAAATTGCTAATCGCTGGAAGTGGTGTAAATGGACTGGCTACTTCTGCGATTTCACAGGCAACAACCTGGATCAATGAACAAACATTGACATACCGGAAAAAATTAGGCTCCCGCCATACCATTGGCGCATTGTTGGGAAATACGTTACAGGGTAGTTATTTTTCGCTCACCTCAGCAGAAGGTCGGGGCTTTGCAACAAATGACTTTAAACTAATCAATACCGCTGCTACAAGAACAGGTAACCAAGACTGGGACCAATACAAGCTGGCATCCTTTTTTGGAAGGGTAGATTATGCCTTTGATGACAAATATTTATTGGATCTTTCCTTACGCGCAGATGGGTCTTCAAAGTTTAACAAAGGATATCAATGGGGTTATTTTCCGGCAATCGGTGCTGCTTGGCGCTTAAGTAAAGAAAGCTTTTTACAAGATGTTGCTTTCTTGGATGACCTTAAGCTAAAAACCAGTTATGGTCTCACAGGAAATCAAAATGGCATCAATTCCTTTGCTTCAAGGCAATTGTGGTCAGGTGTGGGGTCTTCTTACCGAGGAGTTGCTGGAGTTTTTCCTGAGCAATTAGCCAACCAGCAGCTTAGCTGGGAGACTACATCTCAATTTAACATCGGTTTGGATGCGGCTTTACTGAACAATAGATTAACTGTAGCACTAAATTATTATTACAAATATACCAAAGACGGATTATTGACGGAAGTATTACCTGGAACCACAGGTTTTGGCAATTTTACGAATAATGCTGTAGAGATCAGTAATAAAGGTTTTGAGTTAAGCATTAGCTCGTTAAATCTCAGAAGTGACGTTTTTTCTTGGAGCACCTCCTTTAATGTGGCGCGAAATATAAACAAGATCGAGAAATTAGCGACGCCTCAAAATTATGGTAGTAGAGACCTTATTCAATTCAAGCAAGGATATCCAATGTATTCTTTTTGGTTATACAATCAATTGTATGTCGATTCGCAAACAGGAAATGCCGTGTACGAAGATGTGGACGGAGACGGTCGTATTACAACAGGAGACAGGCAGATTTTGGGTAGCATCTGGCCAGATTATTTCGGGGGATTAAGTAATGATTTTTCCTATAAAAATTTTGATCTGAGTACATTCTTTACATTCTCAATAGGCAACAAAATATATAATCACAATAGATTCTTCGGAGAAGCCGGCGGTGCTAGAGATGCTGCCCGGGTCATTTTTAAATCTAACCTCGACCGGTGGCAACAGCCTGGGGATATTACCGATGTTCCGCGTTCTGATGGGGTCAATAATAATAATTACAAAGATGGTGGTGGTAGATGGCTCGAAGACGGCTCTTATCTAAGATTCAGGACATTAAGTTTGGGGTACAATTTCACCCCGAAGAGCTTAGGAAAATCGCCATTTTCAAAGTTGAGAATCTATGTGCAGGCAACCAATTTATTCACGATTACGAAATACACGGGGCTTGATCCCGAATCTGCGGCGAACAGCGCAGCAAATCAACAAGGAATTGATCTGGGAACCCCGCCTCAGCCCAGAAGTTTCCAGCTAGGTGTTAATTTAACTTTATAAGCGTCATGAGAACAAAATTTATTTACTTATTTTACATCCTCTTATTTACAAACTGTTCTTCGTTCTTAGAGGTTGACCCTAAGTCGTCTATATCAGGAGATGGCATCATCAAAGACGAAACTTCCGCCAATGCGGCCATTAGTGGGGTGTATGATGCATTGAGAAGTTACTACAGTGTAAATTATCAATCTATTGCCTATTTATCAGGTGATAATGTTCAATGGACAGGGTCACAGTCACAAATACAGGAGTTTATCAACCATAAAGTCAATCCAGAGAATGGAACAATAGCATCTACCTGGAATGGGATTTACACAACGATAAATCGTGCGAATAATGTCATTCGCGCAATTGCGAACTATGAAGGCGATGGAATACCTGCAGCCGTCAAGGATAAGGTGTTGGGACAAGCGTATGCCATACGGGGTTTGGCCTATTTTGACTTGGCGCGTGTCTGGGGTGGAGTTCCATTAATTAAGGAACCTACCGCGAAAGTAGGCGATAATATCGGTATCGCACGTAGTACAGTTGAACAGACGTATCAGCAAGTTCTTGATGACCTCAACTTGGCCGAAGGCCTTTTAACAAGCACAACAGATCGATTTGCTTTTACCAAAAAGACCGTATGGGCTTTAAAGGCCCGCTATTATCTCTACCAGAAAAATTGGGAGAAAGCGAGAGATTACGCGAAATTATTGATTGACGACCAATCCAATTATGAATTAATAGCTCCTTATTATGCCTTTTTTAAAAATGACGTTACCGGAACCAGAGAATCGGTATTCGAACTATTTTACAGTATCAACGAACCAAATCCGCACCGGGCTCAATGGCAACCGCAAACGAATGGAGGTACAAGACAATGGGCTCCCAGTGATCCGCTGATTGCGTTATTGACAAATACGAGTACTGCGGGGGCGAGAAGTGTACTAATCGCTAAGGATAACCAAAATCGTTGGTACGGTGATTTATATTACAGAAGTTCAGGTGCCGATCCGACTTATGTCATCCGAATTGCTGAACTCTATCTTATTCGAGCTGAAGCCTATGCTCAATTAAACGAATATAATCTGGCCTTGGCAGATCTCAATAAAGTTAGAAAACGAGCTCTGCTTCCAGATAATTTATTCACAACCAATAAAAGTGATCTCTTGCTATGGATTGAGAACGAACGCCGCCTTGAATTCGCTTTTGAGGCGCATCGATGGTTTGATTTGGTTCGGACAGGTAGAGCACAGCAGGTATTGGGAATAGGCGAATCATTCCGGTTGTTGTTGCCCATCCCATATAGTCAGATTCTCGCCGATCCGGCACTAAAACAAAATCCAGGTTATTCATCCTAAATATTGACATCAGATGGCATTATTTTTTCAAAAACACAAGCTGGAGAAGTATCTTCTTCGTGTGAGCATACTCTTTATCTTGTTGCTCAGTCTGCCCTTGCAGCCAGAATTCTATAAAACATTGTTTACGATAAGCTGGCAATATTTTATTGCGGACGTATTCAAGTTGGTGACATTTTTGCCGCATTATTTCGGCGAACAGAATAGTATACAAGATTGGATATTCATTTTCGTTATCGCACTTCTGGGAGCCGCTATTTGGGTGAAAATTGACGAAACCGAAAATGCGGATAAAGAACAATTATACTATTACTATCTTAGAATATTTGTACGCTTTAAACTCGCTTCGATATTGTTTGTCGCCGGCTTTCTCAAGCTGTTCCCAATTTTCGTTCCGGAGCTGTCCTTAAGCCATTTAAACACAGGATATGGCTATTTTGAAGATTGGAAGCACCTGTTGTTAAGTTTATCGGCAGCTCCGGCATATCTGGTTTTTTTGGGTATTGTTGAACTTGTTGCCGCGATACTTTTGCTCTTTCGCAAAACTGCTTTTTTGTCTGTTATTTTTGTCATTCCATTCTATGGAAATGCATTTTTGGCTGATCTAGCCTATCAAGGGCCCACCTATTTTGTTTCTATTTATATCATCCTATTGACTTTGCCCATTTTTCTATATGATGTGCAACGTTTGGGATCATTGATTGTCGCTCTTAAAGAAACATTGCCAGCCAGCTGGAAGTTGGACTGGCAGACAGTAAGCTGGTCGAAATGGCGATTGCCGCTCAAAGCAGTTTTCGTGTTCGTATTTGTTTTATTGGTGGCAGTCAGGTCTTATTCCATCTACCAGCACTTGGAACAATCGCTGCATTATCCAAACGAGGCTGGTTTACCAGCTATCGAAGGAAAATATCTAGTGGACACTTTTATTGTTAATGGCGATACATTGGCGTTTTCGCCAACTGACAGCGTAAGGTGGAAGGACGTCGTTTTTGAGCGATGGAATACAATCAGTGTACGAAAAGTAAATACAGTTTTCAAGGATATAGCCCCCGCCGCCTTTCTCGAGCGGGAAGACCAGCAAAGAGATTATGAGTTCACCCAGACTGGAGACCGTCTCTATTATCGGTATACGATTAGTGGCGACACGATCGCGCTTAGAAATCCAAATAAAAATTATCCGAATGATAATTACCGCTTTAAAGTAGAGCGACCAGACAGCCTCCATGTGAATTTGGTCGGTGTTAATGCACGAGGAAACACTGTGAAGGCCAGTCTCACTAAGGTAGATAAAAAATACCTGCTCTACGAAGTAAAGAAGATCGGACGGCGAGGACTTGGATACAAATTATAAACCTTTAAACTATTTGAAGATGTCAGTAAATAATTCGTCGTTAGGTAGGACCCGATGGACTACTTTTCAGCTCATTGCATTTCGCGTCAGCTTTATTTTCTTTATTATAATAGCTATACCTAATAATCCGCTGTGGTATAAACAAGTATTTTCGATTGACTGGTTTAATTTGGATTACCGCGATCTGTATGATATCTGTCGGTTCGGTTCTGGTGTAAATTGGTTTGGCAAAACTACATTTGGCTATCGTTTAGAGGGGTATAGTATTTGGGTGAATACCTTGTTTTTTTCTATCGTAGCAGCATTGATCTGGACATTTGTTCTACGATTGCTCAAAAGAGAGCGATCTGAATATAACAGGCTGTTTTATTGGCTCAATGTTGTGGTACGTTATAGAGCTGGTTTGGGTATTATAGGCTTTGGATTTACAAAACTTTTTCCGGTGCAGATGCCTTACCCCTCTTTGGGTATTTTGGATACCGACTATGGCGATTTAACTGCACAGAAGATCTTTTGGCTTTCTTTTGGAATTGTGCCCTGGTATCAGGTTTTTGCAGGTGTACTCGAAGTGAGTGCGGGTACGATGCTTTTTTTCAGGAAAACGGTACCTATTGGTGCGGCATTGTTGGTAGGTGCTTTGGGGGCGATCGTTGTTGTGAATTTTGCCTATGATGGCGGAGTTCATGTTTACAGTTCGTATTTCGTCTTGCTGAGTTTATTTTTACTTGTGCCTTATTATAAGCCGTTCTATAATTTATTTGTCAAAGAAGTTGCCGCAAAGATCGAGCTGTATTTACCTACGTTTAAGCCTGGGATTAACGCGATAAGAATAGGTCTCAAAGCTCTTGTTTTAATTGTTTTTGTTGGCATCTTTTTCTATCTGCAATACATCGATTTTCGATACGATCCTTACAAACAGCCTTCGTCAGCAGGAGTAAATGAACTGCGGGGAACGTACAATGTGACGGAATTTAAGCTAAATGGTGAAACAAGACTTTTTAATCCATACGATAGCATCCGTTGGCAATCTGCAACGTTTGAGAAATGGTCCACACTCACCTTTCGGGTCAATCGTCCTTTACGGTTAGACCTTTCAAATGGGGGGGGTGATCCGAAACGGGATGTAAACCGAAGTTTTGAAATTTCAGGTGTTGCCGGAGGTCAGCGTGTTTTTCATTATTACGCCGATAAGGATAACAAAACATTATACCTGGAGGACAAATTTAAGTTGATTCCCGATGAGCGGAACGTAACAGCCGGCGAAGGTGGCGATGGCGGCGTTCGAAACTATCTGAAAGAGCGAAAGCTATCTGCCGACACGCCAACGATTTCCTTGACAGAATGGATTCCCGATTCGGTGAAATATAAATTTGCCCATGAGGTAAATGATGTACATCCAAAAGCGCGGACGACACGCCGTATCCGAGAATTTGCTAAAGCAGATGAATTAGCGAGGAAAGAAATGAGACAGCGTTTCGTTCTTCATTATACGGTATCTAATGGGGGCAATAGGGTCTTATTGAGCGGAATTGACGAAAATCGTGATTCGCTTTATGTGGTGCTAGATAAGGTTATAAAAGATTATAAGCTTACCCCGGGTAAATTGGTTGCTGGACAGTATGACTAAACGTGGAGCAGTATATCTTTCGATTGGCGGCGCGATCGCTTTTCTCCTATGTTGCGAAACGAGTGATCGAGTCCCATTTACAGCCAGTTTGCAGCAGAGTGAAACAGACTGGTCGGATGGACTGGCTGCGTATCAGGCAACATGGCCGGATAAGTTTGGGATAGGAAGCCCTGCAGATAAAAGTTTTATCGCCAAATGGGATATCGATGTCCGCCCCGACGGAAAAGGCTTGCCCAATGGCGAGGGAACCGCTAAACAAGGTGCTTCAGTATACCGACAAAAATGTGCCAGTTGCCATGGCGCCAATGGATATGAAGGACCCGAAGATAAGCTGGTCACAGATTCTACGGGGAGTAATACCATCGGTAATTACTGGCCCTATGCGACAACAATCTTTGATTATGTGCGTCGTGCCATGCCATTTAACGCCCCGGGTTCACTAACAGATCAAGAGGTTTATGATATTACAGCTTATCTGTTGTACTTGAATGGAATCATACATGAGGATTATAAAATTACAGCAACAACTTTACCTCAAATAGAGATGCCCGCAAGGAAAAGATACGTGTTAGATGATCGCCACGGGGGGAAGGAGGTTAGATAAAAGAATATGTCTGAAGGAAAAGAATATTTAAAACAGATACGAAAGCTTGTCCGTTTGTTGGCGGTCACAGTAGCTTTCTTTTTAGCAATTGCGGTAGGTCTTGTGGCCTATCAGCATATATCCAATCGGGTTGTAGAACCTGATTTCGATTCCAAAATCATTGTCGATCCCAGCAAAGTACAGGGGAGTCCATCATCTGAAGTTGGCTATCGTTCTAAATTCGATAGCCCTAAGCGTATAGCTACTTACGCTACAGCTTCCCGTACGCCTTTGGAAGACCTGCAAGGAACAATTACGCCCTCCGATCTCCATTTTGAGAGACATCACGCCGGTATACCCGACATCGACCCCGAGCAGCATGAGTTACTTATCCACGGATTGGTAGAAAAGCCTATCCGATTAAAACTTTCGGACCTCAAGAAATATCCTTCCGTATCGCGGATATGCTTTATTGAATGTTCCGGCAATTTTCGTTATGGAAAACGGGAAATGACGCCTGGAGAAGTCTGCGGTTTAACAAGTCAAAGTGAGTGGACAGGTGTACTGCTATCGACCGTTTTGCGCGATTTAGGTGTTAAACCCAAAGCCAAATGGCTGTTGGCGGAAGGTGCAGACGGCGCTTTAATGGCGCGCAGTGTACCGTTGCAAGAAGCACTGACGGAGGCGATCATTGCCTATGGTCAGAATGGAGAGGCTATTCGGCCACAGCAAGGTTATCCAATGCGGCTGGTCATTCCCGGATTTGAAGGAAATACTCAGATCAAATGGTTGCGGCGTATTGAGGTCACAGATAAACCTGTGATGACTAGAGAGGAAACATCAAAATACACCGAGAAAGTTAAAGGTGGGAAAATCCGGATGTTTAGTTTAGTAATGGATGCCAGATCTATTATTACCTTTCCCGCCTATCCGAAAAAAATTGAAGAAGGCTGGCAAGAATTACGTGGTATAGCGTGGAGCGGCCGTGGAAAGGTAACAAAAGTGCTGGTGAGTACAGACAATGGTAAAACATGGAACGAAGCACATTTACAAGGACCGGTATTGGAAAAAGCACATACTGCCTTTAAATTCATGTGGAATTGGGATGGAAAACCGACACGTGTCCTCAGTAAAGCAATTGATGAGACAGGGTATATACAGCCAACATACAATCAACTGGTCAAAGCGCGAGAAGCGAAGTCTGGTTATCATTTCAATCCAGTTGTAGGATGGGATATTGAGAAAACAGGGGAAGTCTACCTTGCGGATGTCGAGGGTATTTGATCTTTGCATTAAATTTAAATGGCCATTTTAAAATCGATTTGAGGATATGAGAAAAGTTGTACTTGCTGGCGGGACCGGTCATCTTGGAACAGTGCTAAAGAACAAGTTTTTGGAATCGGGGTGGGAAGTGTTGATTTTATCCCGAAAACCGCCTGAGAAAGAAGATGGGGTAAGTTATCTGTTTTGGGACGGAGAGCATTTGGGTACATGGGGTCATGTTCTGGAAAGTGCAGATACCGTGATCAACTTGAGCGGTGAAAGCATACGATGTCGATTTACGAGAAAAAATAGAGCAATTCTGACCGATTCACGGCTTTTACCGACGAATGCAATAGGAAAGGCAATTGCAGCTTGTGATAAACCCCCAAGGCTTTGGATAAACTTTTCTGGTATATCCCTTTTTTCTGGATTAAATGAATTGCAGGATGAGACAAGTACGGCGGTCGGAGAGGGGTATCTAGCTCAACTAACCACAAGATGGGAAGCTGCTTTTTCAGCATATGCCTTGCCTGAGACGTTTAAAGTGATACTTCGCGTCAGCCCCGTGTTGTCAAAACAGCAGGGCATGCTGGCTGAATTACTTCCGCTGGCTAGAAGGGGTTTGGGCGGTAAAATTTCTAACGGGCGCCAATGTGTGAGCTGGATTCATGAGCGTGATCTTGTACGATTAGTGCTGTGGATCATTGAGCAGGCACAACCACGGCTTGTTTATCATGCCTGTAGCCCCCATCCCGTTACCAATGCTACGTTTATGGAAGCGATCAGAGCGAGTTCGGGTGCATCTTTTGGCATGCCTATACCAAGGGCAATTGCCCGTATCGGATCGTTCTTGAAAGCAGTAGATTCAAGTATTCTTCTCCAATCTGTTCCCGGGACAACCAGGTTCACTCTGGAAGATGGATTTGATTTCGACTTTGCGGAAATTGAATGCGCATTGAACGATTTAGTAAAATAACAAGAATAAATTATCAGTCAATTTAAAAAAACTCAACTATATAGTATTATGTCATCTTCCAAATCAAGAGCAATTATTAGCGAGGACTGGACAGTCGTCATCCTCGGATTAGCTCTAATTTTTTCAGCACTCTTTGGTATCATCGTACCAAGCCCAAGTTTTTCGTGGAATTCGGCGGCAGATCTTTCTACAAAAGTCCTATCTCCTGAGAATCTTTTGGCGATCGGCGTCCAATTTTTGTTGGTCTTTTTTACTGCTCTTATTGGGGGCGTACTATTAAGAAAACCGTTAAATTCACTTTTAGTGGTTTTTCCTTTCACCTTTGTATTAACGATATTCGCATTGGTTTTAGCAGGCAATAATACGGTAAAGGAGTATAATCTGGAAGCTGTTATTTTTAGCTTGGGTATTGGTTTGTTGATCAGCAATTTGTTTAAGCTACCCTCTTGGTTCAAAGAAGCACTTTCTACAGAATTATATGTGAAAATTGGCTTAGTGCTATTAGGAACAACGGTTATATTTGGCGAAATATTAAAAGCCGGAACTTTGGGGCTTATTCAGGCTTTGGTCGTTGTATTGTCAGTGTGGTATTTTGCATTTTGGCTTTGCAGGAAATTGAAAGTGGATCAGGAAATGGCGCTGATGCTTTCGTCCGCTGTTTCAATTTGTGGTGTATCGGCGGCTATTGCTACGTCTGGAGCCATTAAAGGAGATCCTAAAAAGCTATCTTATGTTGTTTCTCTTGTTTTGATAACTGCGATCCCCATGATGATTTTCATGCCTTACTTTGCAGCATGGATGGGCTTATCGCAAGAAGTTACCGGGGCCTGGCTGGGAGGGAGTATCGATACCACTGGAGCAGTCGTTGCATCCGGCTCGCTGGTAGGTGAGGAAGCGTTAAAAATTAGTACTATCGTAAAATTTTCTCAAAATGTCTTACTTGGCATTGCCGCTTTTGCTATCAGTATTTATTGGACATATTCGCATTCCAAAAGTGCAGAAAATGCGGAGAAACCTACATTAAAAATTATTTGGGAGCGTTTTCCGAAATTTGTCCTAGGTTTTGTCTTTGCTTCTTTGCTATTTTCTTTTGTAATTAACGCTGAGCAGATCAACAGTGTTAAAGCAGAGTTGAAAAGTATACAAAGTTTGTGGTTTGCACTGGCTTTTACATCGATAGGCCTTGAAACGAATTTTAAAGAACTGTTTGTCCATAATAATAAAAAGCCATTGTATGCATTTCTGATCGCACAGACTTTCAATATCATGCTCACATTGTTAATCGCCATGCTGTTATTTAGGTAAATTTTGTTGCTACTTGTTTCCATGTTGTTGCATTCATGTTTCTCAGGTATTTATTGTGGTCTATTGATTTTTATCTCAAAAATATTTCAGCACATAAATAATAGCCCTTGATGCATGCAACGGTTAAGAGAATAGAAGGGATATAACGAATAATTGATTCGGGAAAAATAAATAAAACTTTTATTTTCAAAAAGATATGGATATTTAAATAAAATCTACTAACTTTATAGAGTATTCAGAATTGCATTGCGCGATACCAACCGAGTAGGATTACCACGGTGGTTAAATAATATGGGTTTCGGCCAAAAACTGAATACAATTTATAGTTTAACCCTTTAAATTTTTAAATTGTATGGCAACAACAAAAAGTCTTTATGAACACTTATCTGAAACGCTGATTCATTATTCGATTAATGAATTAATCCAATTAAATAATGATACGGTGTCGGGCCGGGGGTGGGGATCATCCAAAGCCATATTTCGGGCCGCTCTGTTAAGCACCCTTTCCAAAAAGGGGCTTGATCTATCAAGTATTGTTTCGAGAGAAGACGGTTTTACATCGGTAAAACAGGTTGCGGTGAGATTGGAAAACAATAGGCTAGTGCCGATCGCTTAACAATTAAAGTACTTATTACGACCTTTCTAATTAATTTATTAAACTAAATAATGAGGGGCAGACTGAAAAGTCTGCTCTAAAATTAAGATAGGCTTTTTATCCTTCTTTTAAAAAAGAGTCTACTATCGAATTCGCACTCTTTTTCAGTGTTCTTAATCTATTCCAAATTTCATTAAACTTTTACAATATGAGTGAAAAACCAACACAACAGACCGCCTTGGGCGATGTCGCTGCACGACACCTGGCAATTGCCACCAGAACCGTTCCACAACTTGAAAGTATCTCACCCCGATGGCTAGTACACTTATTGCAATGGACACCTGTTGAATCGGGCGTATTTCGATTAAACAAAGTTGTCGGCGAAGACAGTATCCAGGTAGACTGTTCCAGACGTGATGAGAGTGTTTTACCACATACATTTGTTGATTATGACGAAAGTCCACGGGAGTATAATTTAAACGCGGTCAATACACTGATAGACGTACATACACGGGTTTCTGATCTCTACAGCAAGCCCTATAATCAGATCAGTGAACAGTTACGTTTGGCAATTGAGAAAATTAAGGAAAGGCAGGAGAGTGAGCTCATCAACAATGCTGATTACGGCATCTTGAGCAATGTCGCGGCCAAACAGGTTATTAAGACCAGATCTGGAGCTCCTACACCCGATGACCTGGACGAATTGATCACAAAGGTATGGAAGCAGCCTGGATTTTTTCTGCTTCATCCCCTCACCATTGCAGCCTTTGGGCGCGAATGTACACGTCGTGGCGTCCCACCACCCACGGTATCACTTTTCGGTTCACAGTTTTTAACCTGGCGCGGCATCCCATTGATTCCCAGTGATAAAGTGCCTGTTGTAAATGGGAAGACCAAAATTCTGTTAATCCGCACAGGAGAAGCACGTCAGGGAGTAATCGGTCTTTATCAGCCTAACTTACCGGGTGAGCAGACGCCGGGCCTGTCCATCAAGTTTACTGGAATCAATGATAAAGCCATTGCCTCTTACCTGATATCGTTATATTGTTCACTGGTCATTCTCGTAGACGATGCTGTGGCCGTATTGGACGATGTTGACATCACACAATACCACAGCTATAATTATAAATAGATCATTCCTTAAAAAATTTTATTATGTCTCATTTAGATATTGATTTCGAAAGATTTCTAACGGAAGAAGCAAATAGGTATTTTAAGGAAGTTCCAACGGAAAACCTCCTGTCTGGGGATCTCCCCCGACATGAAATCCATGCTGAAAAACTGGCCCTTGGTCCTAAACGGAGAGAATTCCATTTAGAAGATCCTGCAACCGGTTTCCATGATCCAAGTTTTCATAGGGAAAATGCGACTATCCCTATCGCTGGGAATGGCAGGCAGCCAGGTATTTACAACCCAGTTCTTCCTCCTACCACGGGTGTCGATATAGAACCACAGGTCAATAAATTACCCTTTGCAGAAACGCATGAAAATCCACTTGATACATTAGGAGGGACATTGCAGCAAATAAGTGGTTTTATACATACTGCCCAGATACCACTGGCCGATAGTGCAAATTCATTCTATTTTATAAAGTCAGGACTTGCCTTTGAAAATACGTTTCCCTTGCCTTACGATACGTTGAAACCCCATTTTGACGTTCAGTCAATTCGTCGCGACTTTCCTATTCTGCAAGAAACTGTCCGTGGAAGGCCCCTTGTTTGGCTGGACAATGCTGCGACGACTCAAAAACCACAAGTGGTTATCGATAGGATATCGCGTTTTTATCAGACTGAAAATTCCAATATTCACCGTGCGGCACATGAACTTGCTGCACGTGCTACAGATGCGTACGAAGAATCGCGAAATGTTATTAAAAACTTTCTAAATGCAAGTTCACCCAATGAGATTATATTTACGCGTGGCACGACCGAATCTATCAATCTTGTTGCCAATAGTTGGGGAGACCAGCATTTAGGCCCAGATGATGAGATTATAATTAGCTATCTGGAACACCATGCTAATATAGTTCCCTGGCAGCAACTGAGTCAAAAGAAAGGTTTTAAGATCCGGGTAATCCCTGTTGACGAGCAGGGAAATTTGCTTTTTGATGAGTATAGCAAACTGCTCAGTTCCCGGACGAAATTAGTCTCTTTTACTCATGTCAGTAATGCACTGGGTACAATAACGCCGGCAAAAGCTATTATTGACTCGGCACATCGTGTAGGGGCAAAAGTACTGTTGGACGGGGCTCAGTCGGTCTCCCATATCGCGATAGATCTGCAATACCTAAATCCCGATTTCTTTGTGTTTTCTGGACATAAAATATTCGGCCCGACAGGCATCGGCGTGCTCTATGGCAAAGAAGACATCCTAAACAATACCCAGCCTTACCAAAGCGGAGGAAACATGATCCGAGATGTCTCTTTTGAAAAAACAGAATTTCATGCTGTGCCCAATCGTTTTGAAGCCGGTACTGGCAATATTGCCGATGCTGTTGGCCTGGGGGCTGCAATCCGATATGTGCAGGCTATCGGCATTGATAACATCTATCACTACGAGCATGATCTATTGGATTATGCGACCCGGTCGTTGAAACAGATCGCCGGGGTTACTTTGATCGGTACAGCGACAGAAAAAACAAGTGTACTTTCCTTTACACTTTCAGGATACAGCAACAACGAAGTCGGTCAGGCGTTGAATGAAGTCGGTATAGCCGTTCGGACAGGTCATCACTGTGCACAACCAATCCTGAGGAGACTAGGTTATGAGTCGTTGGTAAGACCCTCCCTTGCCTTCTACAATACACATCAGGAGATCGATCTCCTCGCGTTGACTGTGGAGAGATTGGTCAGTCGAAACAAACGATTTTACTAATTAAATGTATGGCAGCTGGCGGTTAGGGGGATCGTTTAGCTGCCAGCTTTTTTTCAGGATCAGTATAAAAAAGAAGAAATGGAAAAATTTTATAGCACTTTATTTGCCAGACAACAGGCTGCGCATGATATGCCCAGCAACGTTCGTATTTGGGAATGGGCAAGAGATGTATTTCGGCTTATGTTTCCAGAACGTAATTCGAAAAAACTCCTTACGGTAGAAGCCGTTAAAGCAACTTTTACAATTTTGGAAAATGAGCTATATGATCTTTTGCTGAACAGCAAAGACTGTATAGGCTGTGATCATCGCGAAATTGTCCAACGTTTTTTTGAAAACCTCCCGCAAATCTATCATCTCATGCTTGAAGATGCTCAGGCTATGCTGGATGGTGATCCCGCTGCCAACAATCTAAGTGAAGTCATACGCACTTATCCGGGGTTTCTTGCGATTTGCATGTATCGCATGGCCCATCAGCTCTGGTTGGATCGGGTACCCTTGTTCCCCCGTATTTTGACTGAGTATGCGCATGAACGTACAGGCATAGATATCCATCCGGGAGCGACCATTGGGCGTCACTTTCATATCGATCATGGAACGGGTCTGGTTATCGGCGAAACAGCGGTTATTGGCGACCACGTAAAGCTGTATCAGGGGGTTACTTTAGGAGCCCTTAGTGTTGACAAGGTTTTAGCCGGTCAGCGAAGACATCCGATTATTGAAGATCATGTGATTATTTATGCGGGAGCAACAATATTGGGGGGGAATACACGTATAGGACATCATTCGGTGATCGGGGGAAATGTCTGGATAACAAGCAGCGTACCGCCAGACACAACGGTATTCCATAAACCACAAATACAATTTATCCATTCAAAAGAGGATCGCTGAGACTTTTTTGCAAATCTATCCGATGTAATCGATGATGGATTTGCAGCGATAGGGTATACCATTGATCAATATACTTTTAAAACAAAAAAGGTTTTCAAACGGGGAGAATGAAAACCTAAAATAACCAATTATAAACCTAAAAATTTTATGATAATCAAAGATAATTATAAAGAATCACAAATTCAAAAAAAAACTACCTTTTTGGTAGTCTTTTTTTATTGCATCTGTATTGCAATTGAAATTTATAATAATGAAACCATTTTCTACCTATGGACTTTTCCAACCATCTTCATTTTGTTTAGAAATCGGCAATAATGATATTTTTCATTTCCATCATTTTTTTGAAAGCGCCGGGTCTTTTGTAGAGTTCCGCCCAATTTTCAGGACAAACCTGCCAGCTTAATCCGTACTTGTGACCTCTCCCTCAAAACAGAACATTTTAAAAATAGAGTTTCGGGCGTCTCGTTAAATGTGCTTCGGCCAGTGCAACTAGTTTGATTTAAAAATCAAATCCCAATTCGGATAACATTCATTCGTGATTATTCATAAAATACTTCAGTTAAATGGACCAGGCCTGGCAGATCCAACTAATTAGAAGACCTATATTTTTTGCTCAATAGGATATAATGTAGGACCGGTAATGCCTTTGTTTCTAAAGCTTTCTTCATTTCTTAAAAAATGGTTTTTACTAACTGTATTGAGATATTCTTCAATAGTATTTAGACCAACAGCGCTTCTTCTTTTATTGATGTTGTTCATATCTTCTACATCTGCAACATAGGCTTGACAAGTATCTGTATGATAGGACACTTGTGTACCGTAGATTTGTTTTTTACCCGCACGGATTTTTATCCTGTCCACGAGATAGGCATAATAGGTCGAATGGGCATTTTTCTTTTTTACCTGAGCTTCCATTTTTTTCAAAACTTTCTCTTGAAATTTTGGCCATTTATCACAATGTTGTACGATGAGCCAAAAACTCTTGCTTCCTTCCTCTCCAACCATATCAAAACCAGGAAATCCATATTTTTCAAAAATTATTTTTGCTTCGTTGTAATTTACCGTTGCCATACTGTCGATAAGAGCCATATGCTGTTCACTCGCAGGTTTGACGTTCTTTGGCGGAGATTGCATGATTTCTTGATCTAACCTCGCCATTGTAATTAATTTGTTTGAAAGAGTAGAGTCAATCTGCGCACTGCAGAACGTCGTGGCAAATACCTGGAATACCATTAATAAAACTATATTCTTCATCATAATAATTAGATTTTAAGCAGTCCCTTGATCTAATTTAATGAAATTATTTCTTAAATTAGATATATGAAGAATAACTTAATAGCTATTTTAAGTCTTTTAACTGTGGTGTTATCTTCTTGTTCCGGTACACGGATTGCCACAATGAGAAAATCGAAAATGGAGCAGCTTGAACTGGGGATGTCCAAATTGCAAGTTGTTGATATTCTCGGATCATCCTATTCAATTGCGCAAAAGGAAGCAAACGCTACGGATACCATCGAAGTTATCTCCTACAGGAATTTTCCTTTTGATGATGAATTCTATTTATTTAGGTTTAAAAATAATAAATTGGAGAAATGGCATCGCGAATTCCAGCCGATATACAAAGAAATAAAGCCGTAGATTTTGACAGGCAAGACTGCCGTCGTTACACTTACATCAATAATAAAAACTACATTAATTAGTGTAGCTATAAATCCTTTTTATATATAAAAGTAATTTTACTTGTTTGGATCGTATCCTCCTTGAAATTTAATAGAGAAACGCTATATTCCATTTTTTCTCCTTCCTTAAACGTCAAGATCCGATCGATGTCTTTCGGTAAGAGTACCTGCTTGATTTGGATAACCCCTTGATTGGCATAAACTACATCCCGGTTTTCTTTATCATCTGTTTTAATCTTCCACGATAGTGGGTTATTCATTGTCTTATTGCGGTTTTCAAACTTTCCTTCACAGGTAAATAATGCAAATGTAGTGCTAAATTCATCCGTGTATGTCAACTTTATTGGCCTTTTCTCGTATATGATGTATAAGCCTGTTGGATTCACAAATAAAGTATCCGGATAGATTTTATAAATATCGTCTGCCTTTGGACAAGCGTATTCTATAAGGGGTTCCGGTTCTGGTTGAGGTTTTGGATCAAATGGTTCATTACGGCTGCAAGATGCAACTATTAAAAACAAGACGCTAAAAAGTAGAATAGTTAGTTTTCTCCTCATTATTGATATTACTGGTATAGTTTATAAAATTCATATAAAGAGACGAAAAAAATATTCGCTAAGCTATAGTTTAAAATGTAAAATTTCAGTTATATCTCTACTTTCTATACTAATCCAAGTTCTATATAGATATTCATATTATACTGAGTAATGACGACGTATATGTTGCTACTTTGTTTACGTTAAAAAAACATTGACATGTTGATGCGACGTGAGGATGCGTCCTATTTCTGGGCTTCCGATATGATTATCTTGCCGGATTTATCTCATTCGACTATCCGTAGAGTTGTTCAAGACGCATTGGATGACGGATATTTTGAAAATGCCTGCTCAAAAATAGGCACAGTTAAAACCGTGTTTGATTAAACCCTTCGAATTCGAGCGGTTTAAAATTAGGGGTAGTGTGATTGCTGATGGACACACCACCGTCGATAGGCCCATGATCCCAGCTCGGCAAGTGATTCAGTATTTTAACTGGCTATGGTCAGAATGACGCCAACAGAAGGGGGGATCATTCAAAGACCCGCCTTCAACTAACTGTGCGGTTCATTGCATTGGGGTATACCGGGCGACAGTTATCTGTCGTTTAGTAATATCCATAATAATTGCTTTGAAAATATTGCGTCCTCTTGAGAGAGAAATTATCGGTAATGAGCTGATTTATGTCATCTATTACTTTGTTAAGCCGTTTGATTTGACTTAATTTCCACTGAGGTTCAATACCGTTATTATTTGCTGTCTCATCAGCTACAAGCTGTCTTAGCCCCTGAATATACAGTTGTTTTTGTTTATCGATAGCATATGTTTTTCGAAGCTCGCTCTTATCTTTTGGCATTAGGTAAATCGCATATTCTACTTCCGCCAGGAGCCTTTTATGCTGATGTCCAAAGTACGTACCTCCTTGTTCAATTAATGCAAATAATTCATTTATTTTTGAAAATAGCTGAAATAACGTTTTGCGCTGTGTGGCATATTTTTGCTCACCATTTACCTGCATTAAGAAGTAGGAATAGAGCATACAATAATTGTCGTGTCCAGCCTCACTACTAAACTCCATATCTCTTTGGAGATGATAGCTCAGTGTAGGATCAAATGTCTCTTCAAATAGAAATTCGGGATGATTACTTAAGATAGTGTTAAAATCCTCCCGAATGTATACCAGCGAGTCATTTGTCTGAAAATGCAATACGATTAATGAATCTGTTGCCAATGGTGTTGCAATAGCTTTTGCGAATGCCCCGTTTTGATATCCCAACAAAATAACAATACAGACCTGAAATATTTTCACAACTAGCTTCATGATATGGCTTTACTGGTTTTTGAATTTACAAAACAGGATGTGAAAAGGCAAAATAAATAGCTCATTAATTATAATTTCCATCTCCATTTTTTATCTTGAAAATACATAACCCTGATATATTTAAGTGTCGGATTTTATTGAATTTTCATAGAAGAGGATGGCAGAAGCTTTATTCCATTTTTAGATACCTGCCAGAACGAACTGGCTATAACGTCTGACCCATGTTGCGGTTCCGTGGCTTTTTGGGTTACGCTCCAAACTGCTTTAAATGGTGGTTGCAATGTTTGTATATGAACTGACCTAATTGGGATTTGGACATTCTACCAAAGAACCAATGTACAAATGTATCTTTTTCAAATGTTTCATATTTCTCGATTAATAATTTCCAATTTCGTTTCTCCATTTCTAAATCATGTACGTCTTCATTTACGATAAATACAGCGGATGTGGGTGCGTTTTTGCCAAAACTTGTTGTTTCATCTTTCAATATCCCCCTTATCGCATTTTGACCAAACATTCGCCCTAAAAAAGAACGTTTAACCTTTATTGATCCTTGGTAATATTGTTCACATAATATACAATGCCTGACCATTTGCGTTACTGTCATTTTTCCCCAAAGAGCATCGCTGTCCTCGTGTAATAAGTTAATTCTTTCGATGACCGCTTCTCTTATGTTTTTCTCAAATATTGATTTCATATTAAGAACATTTATCTATTCTATCTGGATTTTGATCATTGGCTGTCTTACAAATCTAGGAGATTTGTTCTTCGATCGACTTGACATAGGATAAGAAATAGAACTGCATATATAACACATTGCATCTCGTTGATAGTCTGATAGACAGGATAATTTTTCGAACAAGATATTTTGAAAGCGGATTTTTTGCCCGGGATGCAAAGAATAAAACGAGCAATGTTAACATTACTCGTTCTATCATGATTGACTCTTCTTTGCTGTGAATAAAATCATTGAATTTGTCCTAAAATAAATAGGTGATTCTATGGCAACACTATTTAGGGCATTAATACAGCGTCTATTACATGGATTACCCCATTTGATTGATTGACGTCCGCAACTGTTACCTTTGCGCTGTTACCTTTTGCGTCTTTTACATATACATCGTTCCCTTTCATCCAAAAAGTAAGGTTGCCACCTTGGACTGATTTGGTTACATAGGTTCCTTTACCATCCTTAATCGCTTTGGTGATCTGCGCGGCACTCCATTTTCCAGGAATCACGTGGTAGGTCAATATTGATGTTAATTGAGCCTTGTTTTCTGGAAGCATTAAGTTATTTAGGGCCTCTTTGGGGACTTTAGCAAAAGCGTTATTGGTAGGAGCCAAAACAGTAAAAGGACCAGGTCCCTGTAAGATTTCTACAAGGCCAGCAGCTTTTACTGCAGCGACCAGAGTCGTGTGATCTTTAGAATTGACTGCATTCTCAATAATGTTTTTGGAAGGATACATAGGTGCACCACCTACCATAACAGTTTTTTCCTTTGTTTGAGCCTGGCCCATGTAAGTGCTTCCCAATAATAATGCTGCAGAGGCAGCCGCCCATAAGATTGATTTAATTTTCATGATCTTTATTTTTTATCTGTTATTTAAAAGCTTTATATGATCATTTACGATGAAATTGATTACTTGGATTGCAGTGACGAATAAAATTTGCAGATCGTAGCTTAGTGTACTCTGTAAGTTCCAATTAAACTTCAAAAGTAAGTATAGGTAATCTTCTAGAAGTTGAAATTCATTCACCAAATAAATTTGGAGTTCAGTATCAGAAGAAATCTACAATACTTTTTTAGAATATAGCTACCCTTTAAATTATTGTATTCTTCTGCGAAAAATAATCCGATAAAAATCTTTATTAGCGTTTCTTATATTTAGCTTCACGCCTCTATGAAGCGTATCGATGATAGGACATCCCTTATAGTTTGCTTTCTTTATTGGTTGTTTGTGTTCAGTGACTTAGGTGTGAGGTTTTTACTTAATCGCTTAAGCTATCCAGGTATAGTCGCGTTTTATCACCTTCCATTTTCCATTTATTTTTTCTAGGATAAAATCATAACCCTGACCGCAAAGTCCTCCACATACGTAGTCTAATGATACGAATGCTTTTTTGTGATCATGCGACAAGATGGGCAAGTGAAATGTATAGCTTGACAGAAATTGCTCCGTCGTTTCTGTTTTTTTATGGTATGCAACGTTATATTTCTTTTTGATTTGTAATGGAATAAATATAGTATCCCTTCCTTTGACCTGATTGAGATAGCCTATAGAGTCTTGCTGGCTATGGCCTACTAAGCCCAGCAATTTTTGGATCCTCAGACCGTCAGGCATAAAGTTTTTGTCGTAGGCATTATATAGCGAGTCCTTGATGAACCATTGGTGAATATAGGCCATTGGTTTATTAATTTTAGCTACTTCATTTGAAATGGAGTGATAGGCAATTATAGCATCCAAAATTTCAGCATAATCATCTTCAAAAACAGCATAATCAAATGCTTGTTTTTGGATTTTGACTGGTACCTGTTTTTGATCATTGCTTTGGCATGCTATGATGAAAAATAAAAATGGTATTAAAAAGCGTACTTTCATAAATCAATCCAATGGTTTAAAAGATGATGCCAAAATGATTTCCTTTCCATAGTACAATTTATTAAATTCATGCATCACATTTTTATTTATGATACAGTATTTGACAGACGATCAAATCAGAACAAGGCTTAGACTAGGGAAATCGGTTGAACAGTGGCTGGGGGATGTCCGGGAAGATGATTATACAATTCTTCACTGGTTAAGTATTGGCAAGGAAAACGATGAAAGTTTTTCTGTAACCTATTTCGAATCCTTTGATGAGGGAAATGAAGATTTCTTGGATATTTATGCGTTTTCATTGGTTGATTCTGATGAGCCTTTTGGTGTAATTAATATTTTCCCTTCAATTGCTGATGCGTTAGAATTTGCCAGATTTACCTATAAAGCATTTTCTGATAAATATGTTCCCGCGGGAATAATTCAAGAAGAGTATAGGGATCACATTAAACGCTAATTTCATCGTAGTATTCAAGACCTTTCGACCTGAGGGAGAAAGGAATAAAAAAGGTGCTCCAAAATAATAATTATGAAAGACCAAGATTTATTTGTTAAAGAGTTGATCGAGTTGTTTCCGAATTTGGAAGAGGAGTTTTTAGATGAAGATTACAGGGCGTCTATTACCTTTCAAATGGTATGTTTGAAACGGTTTATGCAGGGCGTGATAGCTAAAAACGACGGAGATAAATTTGATGCTATGGTAGATTTTTTAACAAAGAATTTGCCTTTAGTTGATAAGCGGGTTCAAAATGCCATTTATCTAAGTTTTTTAGGCAAATTAGATTTTTCTGAAAACCCCGATTTAATAAAACGCTTAGGGCAGCTTTTAGGTAAGGCCTATACCGCTATAGAAAATTATAATAATTCTCCAGCTCGTGATAAGGTAAAGAACTTCGTGAATAAATTTTGATGCTCTCGCTACAACTCAATAATTGAAGTATGCACTTGAAATATATAAATGATACCAAAAAAAGAAACAATCGCAACACTCAGTAAGAAGTTATCGTTGCCTTATACAGGTACGGAGCAGGACTGGGATATTGAGATGGCAGACTCCAATCGCATCAATGAATTTATCGATTGGTATCATCAATATGAATTACCTTTTGAGGAAAAAGTGGCATTAATGTCTCTGATTATTGCGTCTTATGATGATTTTCTAAATGAGAATAATGTAGAGATAGATTACAGATGGGATATCATTAAGGCGATGTTAGCAAAGGATAGAATACACTTTGTGGGGTTGATAAATTATTGGTCACTGCGTAATCAAACGGATATTTTCAGGATAACACCTCTTATGAGAACTGTCTAATTTTATTAATCGATATGACGATGAGTTCAAAAAATCCGTAAGATACCAATTTCCAGAAATACCTTGATCTTATACGTGGTTTTTTAAGCAACGAGATCACAGCTTCAGTTTTTGAAACTCGTTTTCTTCAGCTTAGGCGGGACGATAGCCAATGGATGAAATTTGGTTCTGATCATAAGGCCTACCGAATTTTAGATACGCTGAAGTATCCGTTGCTGAATATCGCAATGACAAAAATGGACAAATAAAAAATGTGAAGTCCTTTCGAACTCCACATTTCTATAATTAATACACTTTGTGGTACGATGCTGTTACCTCTTTTGTTTTTTCATTTCTTCTATCTCTCGCTTTAGCTGGTCTCGATCTTCTTTCTTGTAAAATTCTAACTCCGTTGCAGAATAATCGTACTTGAATAATCTCGCTTTTATTCTGGTATTATTGACAAAAATACCAAAGTCTATGTTTGCTATCGTAAGAAAACCAGCACTATTTCCATCAATTTCGATACTTCCAAATTTTGTGAGTTTTGCCAGTTTTGTACTGAATGATCCATCTGCGTCTGAAGATACTTTTTTGAGCGTATTTCCTTCAGAGTCTAAAAATCGTATCTCTGCATTGGGTACCCTCCTTTTTGTCTTAGCTTCAGTGATAATGCCTGAAATCGTCACAGAATCTTGCGAATCGTTCTCGTCTAAATAGCTTGAAGCTTCGTACCCACCCAATACTTTATTGTTTTCTGTTTTGGGTCTAATGACAGAACAGGATGAGAAACAAATCGTCATTAAAAAGACTGGAATTTTAATAGCCCATATCAAATTATAACACCTATTTATGTTTTCTATTCGCTTTTTCAACTTCTTTCCTCAACTTTTTCTGCTCCTTTTTTGAACCTATTTCATTAATATACATGGGCTGCCTTGGTAATTTTATGTCTAAGGTATAGGTTTTAAAATTCGGCGCAATGTAAACATGTTCGATAGTCATCCCTGTTCCAAAAGTATCTACAATAATTTTTCCATGGAGCAATCCCTCGGATGGGATCGTTAGCGAAAATTCTCCATTTTTATCTGTGATGGCTGTACCAATTGTATCACTCTCTGAACTAAGAAAGAAAACTCTAGCAGAAGGAACATTTTCATTATTGTGGCACATTCTCACTTTGCCTTTTATTAAAGGCGATATCTCATCATCTGTATAACCTTTACCTCGTTGGCTATAGCTGCTGCAGTTGTTTTGGTCTATATCAACCCAGTCGTTATAATTCTTCTTTGTAGAACAGCTAAAGAGTGTTAGCAAAAGAAGAAGTTTAACACCCCAAACGCGAACCTTTTTGTTTAATACCATTGTCTTTTCTACTATCATATTGTTCGACCCGTTTATATTAAGCGAGAAAAATCGGATGTATTTTATCTCTCATCTTAGCAATGCTTTTTTATAATGCTAACCTGATATTTAATTGACTATATTTTTTTTCTAAATGAAAACACCTGTTGCAATACATAGCTGAAAACAGAAACTAATACCGTCGTAAGTAACGCGGAAGGAGTCGGATAGAAATGAAGTTTTTCAACAAAGAATTTGATACAGATATAATTTAAGACGATACATAGCAATACAACGAGAAAATATCTGAACAGATGTATCCTCCTTTTACGATTTGCTTGTTGACTAAAGACAACATACATATTCAAATAAAATCCCAAGGGAAAGGTGATCAGGAAAGCCACTATAAAAGCTGCAATATGCGGAGTTACCGCTAATGTTTCAGTAAATTGTATAATTTTCTTTCTAAAAATAAAATTATACGATATGAAATAAATGAAGATGTTTAGGGCAGCAACTCCTCCTCCACAGCTAGCATATCTAAATGTTTTGATCGGTATAAAATGAAAGAAAATTTTATGGATATAATCCAATATTTTTATTATTAGATCTTTAGCGACTAAATGAAGTTTTCTTAACAAAATCATATATTATTTCTAGGTGTCTTTTTAGACAGATGCAATACTAGCATTTTATTTTTACAATTTTTCTTTTATGCCAAAGTGAAGCTAAATAAAAACAATTAATATTATTTAGACAATAAAGATATAAATGGGCCCAAAAAAGGGAGACACCCCATATCCACTACAGTATATTGTTTCGCAGGAAAGTCTGTCAGATAATGGTGGTAGTTTTATCGCAAGAGGAACGATCAAGCTGATGGTTAAGGAGCAAGATCTGGACCTCCGGCATTTCGGAGCCATTGATGATGGGGACGAAGTTTCTTTTACAGGGACGGACAATAAACAGCAGATCATTCACTTTATCAATTATGTTTCCAAGAGCAGAACGACAGGGCATATTAACGGTAAGTATTCTACTTCAGCTTTTCGAATTGATGTCGATAACGTGTCACTAGTCCTAGCACCAGGTTCTTGTCTCCTTGGTCGCGCCGATATGGGATTAAATGAAAAGCTTGTAGGTATCGGTGCTGATACTGTTCATATTGATGCTTATGGCGCTTTTTTCCAGTCACCGGTAAAAACTACTGGTGAAGATAATCATATTATTCAGATAGACACTGGTAAAAACGTAACGATAAAAGGTCTCAAAGCCATCGGCGGAGGTGGGGACGGATTCTATATCGGAAGTACTTCAACGAATAGACCGACCAATATTTCATTGATCGATGTCAAAACTGACAATGCCCGGAGGAATGGGGTATCCTGTATCAATGGCATAAATCTTAAACTTATCCGACCGGTCTGTGAGGGAGCCAAAGGTATCTATCCGATGGCTGGTATCGATATCGAGCCAAATTCTAAAGCAGAGGAAAGAATAGAAGGCCTCTATATCGATAGTCCTATTACCAGAGATAACAATGGTTATGGTGTATTGGTAACATTAGGCACCTATGTCAATGAAGCTGAAAAGAATATCGATATTACCATCGTCAACCATACCTCCATCCGGGATGGGCAAGATGGCACGAGGGGAGGATTGGGCATTGTGGGGACAGGACATACCTATGACTGGGCTCACAAATGCAATGGCATCGTTAGGTACAGCGGACAGGTATTTCTTTCGGGAGGACCGGGACTTATGTATCACTCGCAAAATCCAGCTTATGCACCCTTGTACGAAGTCGATATTTATATACAGGATTGTGGTACTAAACAAAACGCTGCTAATTATTTCAAGAGCGCTGTATTAGTCTATGGGGGAATAGGCACGGTCAATTTTCCAAATGGCAATCTAACGCTGAATGCTAAGATCAGGGATACCAGACCAACTCCACTAACGTTTACAGATATTTATATTTACAATCCTAATCAGGAAATTGAGAACGTCACAATGTATGTCGATGCGGACAACAGAACGACTTTTGGCGTACCTTTAGTCTGCAATGCTGCCCATAATTTTAAAGGTAATGTTACCTTCAAGGATGTGCCTTTAGAAGTAGGAACGACCACCGCGGCAACTTCAGCAGTCAATTATTTTGGTACAGACTTATCATTGAAAAACAACATTGGATTTACTTTGCCCCTAAGTTCACAATACATCGGACAAGAGTTTAATATTTCAAATGGTGATACGGCCTATAAAAATATCAAGCTGAGTACGGGTGATAAATGGGATAATGCCAATAGTGTCAATACACAGGATATCGTCCTTAATGTAAAACAAAGATTAAAGCTCAAAGCTACGGATCGAGGCTGGCTTTTGGTCGAAACGAACGACACCGTCCGTTATTTCTTTACCAATGGTGTGCGACCACCGCAGATCAGTTATTTATCGGCAGTTCCAACCGACGGTACTTGGATAAAGGGAGATATCGTATACAATCTCAATGTTGTGGATGGTCAGTCGATGGGCTGGCAGTGCCAAGTTGGAGGTACTCCCGGAACTTGGAAGCCTTTTGGAGTAATAAATATGAATAAAGCCAGTGCAGCAGCAGATACAGCGACAGCACCGAGCGCTACTTATACACAGTCCGAAGTACAGAGCATATTAACGGAACTCCGTGATCTAAAATCAAAGATGAGAACAGCAGGTATCTTAACCGTATAGCTTATAAAGGCTCAGTTATTTTTTTAGCTGAGCCTTTCTTTTAGTGCGAATTTCGAGGTATGTGCTTTTACCTTTTAAAACCAGTCACTACTTATGCTGCCAACATCTTCCACCACCCACAACGACACGTTTGCAATATCCGCCCGATTTGTTTTTAGCTCCGCAGACGGAGGATGTAGGTTTAGTGCTTCCTCCAGTGTTTCCACCGTTGTTGGTGTCTGTATTTTTGTAGGAGCCGTAGTCTCCAGATCCTCTTGCATTTTGGGTGTCGTAGGTTATTGTTGTTTGGTTGTAGCCGACATCCCCGAATACCGTTTCTTTATTTTTTAAGATGTAAGCATTAATAGTCTGTTGAGAAGCTAGCGAAGTCTTAATGAATAATGTTAGTTCGAAGCTAATCTTCTGGTCGAACTTATATTCCCATTTTCCTGTTGTATGCTTTATAGTTTTCGTGCTGTTAGATTTATCTGTATAGGTGATGTCACAACTGGTACATTCCACTTCGTAGCTAAATTCATCGGTAGGTTGCTCCACAATTGGATCTTGACTTTTACTGCATCCACTCAGCGATAATAGTGAGATAGATAACAGTAAATACTTAGCTAGCATTTTTCTTTTCAATAGATTCCTAAACATAATACAAATTTTAAATTTTGCGTTTGATGAATGTTTCCGCAAATCTAATCTGGAAGACACAGATAATTTTACGGTTTCCCTTATAGGAGCACAAAAGACAAAGCCTAGACTTTTCGGTATCTCCTCGCTACCGCTTACATATCCTTTCTTTCCCTCAGATAGCAGCTTCGACACGGCTACTTTTGCTATATACTTTTAAAAGAAAAGAAATATGGCAAATCAATTTTTGGTTAAGAATACCATGGCGGATATGCGTGCATTATCTGCAGGTGAAATTACCGCTTTACAGAATGGAACCTACGACGGTGTACAGTTATTGGGGTATTATGAAAAGGGTGATACAGCGGCTCCGATTATTTATTACTTAGCTCCGGCCAGTCCCGATCCCGGAGCAGACGATGGCGGAAGCATTATTGCAGTCCAGAACAGTAAGCTGCAGCACGAATTTGTAGATCATATTGACGCTCGCTATTTTGGTGTAAGTACCACTATTGCCGACAATACCTCCAAGCTTCAGAAGCTAGTGAATCTGGCTATCCGCAAAGAACTCAATGTTTACTTAGATGGGTTTTACGGAATAAAAAGCCTTGTCATTGACCAGGCCAATAACATTAAGTTTTATTCCAACAATGGCGGGTTGAGTCAGTCCGAAGCCGGAAGGAATTTTATCTCTTTGACCAATTCTTCCAAGATTACAATCGAAGGGCTTAAACTAAAAGGCTTTGGCCAATTTGAGGTTTCGCAGGGCGAAAGTGGTATATATTATCACAATGTGTACATTTCAGATTGTAATGAAATCTCATTCAGTAATTGTGAGATCTACAATGCCATACGTGGTGGTATCCTCAGTATAAAGACAAACAATCTCTCGGTTGATGGCAGCCGCTTTTATTAAAATCGCAGTATGTTTGATGTTTCTTTTGGATATTCAGTTACTACAACCGCTAGGAACATTGGATTTATTTGTACAAATTCCAGTTTCGTGGGTAGCAACAGTTACGGTATTCACTGCATGGGAGGAGGGAGCAATTACATAATTAGAGGCAATCGTATTTCAGATAAGAGCGAATACGGAATTGTTTTCTACCATCTGGGAACCGATTTAGATCCGTTGCAAGTCATTGATAATATTGTCATCTCCAACAATCTGGTAGAGAATATCTCCGATGGTACGGGTACCGACGCCAAAGGAATGGGCATCTATTTACAAACGGTAGAGAAAGCAGTTGTCAGTGATAATATCGTTAGAAATACCCTAATTGGAAGAGATACACTCACTGTCAATAGGCAGTTAAGCCCGGCAGCAATTTCGATCAATGGGTCTCGGGAAGTAACTTGTACTGGTAACCTGATCGAAAAATCAAGAATAGATGGCATCGGTGTCACAAATTCAGTCACTGGGAGCCGCGGGACAATCATAGCCAACAATGTAGTTCTTGGCATTAAGAAAACGGGGATCTCGCTTTATACCGTAAATAATTGTGCCGTTCAGGGGAATATTATTGAAGGAAATTGTTCTAATGAAGCTGGTATCGATATTCATTCATCTGCTGCTCGTAGATCATCGGATATTATTGTCAGTGGAAATCAGATCAAGAGTGGATTTAGAATGGGGATCAATACTTTTAAATCTACAGGAAGCGGCTTTGATCGAATAAGTATTACGGACAACCGGATTAATGACTGTGAGCTCTATTATATCTATCTGTCGGCTATTAATGTTTTGAAGTGTGAGGGTAATACGATTTCTAATGATACCGTTACGATGGTTGCCGGTGGATCAAGTATACGTGTCGATGCCAATGAAAATTTGCTGATTTCAGACAATGTGTTGATCGGTTCTCCAACTGTTAAACTTAAACGGGGACTACAAAGTAGCAATAATGTATTTGGAAAAATTACGGATAATATCATCCGAAATATTCAAGATCCGACGTACAGATTATATACTGTTGGTGAAAGTTTAGATATCACTAATAACCTACTGGAATAGCGTTTTTTTTTGGGGAATAATTTGAGTGATTTAGAAATGGCTCTCACTTGAAAATCTATTAGAATTACGTTCGATAGATAAGGGATTCAACTGCAAAGTATGGCTGAATCCCTTATTCTTTTACTTCGAATCCCCAGGTTTGTGCTTGTGCGGTTTCAAATCCGGATGTTTCGGCTTGGTGTCGGGTGTTACGCGTTGTCTTCTGTCGGGTGTGCCATCTTGTTTCTTAGGCTTTGGTCCCGGTTTGATTGCTTTAATTGTTTCCATATAAAAAATGCTTTTATCTAAAATACAATTAGAATAGATGTAACATTTATGGTATCCCGTAAAGATGAATTATAGCTTGCTTTTTTGTTGAGATGAAGTTTAAGTTACAGGCAACAGTAAGTAATGAAAATAAACTGAGGAATTATTTGGAAAGTAAAGAGGAAGATATAGCGAGGAAAGAAAATTGTTTTGAGGCTTCGTTCAAAGGTGTTATTGTACTATAATTCAATAGGTGTTGTGCTACTTATCGTTTGATTCATACTGAAGATTGGTAAGGACAAAATCGGTAGAAACAAATAAATTTTAAAGAAAGATCCCCCTTTCCAGTAGAGTGGTGCAAAAGTAGAAAAAATTATTATATTTCAAATATTCAAATGATTGAAAATGACTGTTTTGTGATGGGGTATTTATTAGTCGAATTAATGTAAAATTACTGGATTTAAAGTTATCCACATTTGCAAGATTAAGAAAATCAACAACTTACAATCGATAATGTGCAGCAAACGCATTCTACGATAAATTTTTGCCCAAAATGTTGAAAAGTCAAACTACCGCGTCGAAAGAAAATCATTGATATTTGTTGTAGAAAGATAAAAGCCACAGTGCGAATGTGGCTTAAGATCTTTGGGACAGGTCCAAACCTGTCAATGAAGGTTTTCAAAAGTAAATATTTACGCCAACTCGTAATAATTTATTTGAAAAAATGACAATTGGTTTGGCTCCCCTAATTTAATGAGTTTAGTGACCTCTTAACTCATATTATTTAAAGATGATTCGTAAGAATGCAACGGATCTTTCAAAACTAGGTTTTGGAGGAAATGGGAGGAGTCTGCATGCCAGAATTGCAGCAAATTTGATGGTAGGATATTGCAGAAGAGGAGGATGTGATGAAATTGTCATGTAGGCAGCTAGATTTTGCACAGGAGAATCCGAAAGGGATGGCGCAAATGTTAAAAAGCCGCAATGTTATTAAAGGTGGTTTCAATAAGGTAACGCACGAAGTATGTTATTCACTTGCAAAGGGGATTGTTAACTATGATGATGCCAAGAGGCTCCTCGAGATAAGGCTGCGAGATTCTTTTAAAGATAATAAAACGAATCGTAAGAGGAGAGAATTATGTCAAATTGTATTACATAATTTTTACACGTTTCTAATAGAAGAAGGCCTTACTTGTGTACTCAATTATTCTGAGATTGATTTAAGATTGGAAGATGGGCACATGATCGGAGGGCATAGCTGTGCAATATTTAAAGATTTAGATAGAAATCCAGTCGGAGTTGTTTTGACAGATCGTGAGTTTGACTTCGGCAATACTTTGCGGTTGCCTATCGAACAATATTGGATAGCGAGGAAGATGAAAGCAACTAGTCTCTCTGCTGTGCGGGTATTTGTTTACAATACAGTTGATCATTCTTACCAAACTATTTCATATTCCGATGAAAGGATTCAATACGTTTTAAAGCGATCTGGTGAAGTTATTACAAAAGTCGAAATTGAATTGAAAGAAATTGGATAGGATTAAGAAAAAGCCACTCGAGTTGTGAGTGGCTTCACGGTTAAATTCATATTTATAATATTTAGGGGCTTTTTGGAAAATCAAGAAAACAGTAGAAAGAATATTCGATTCTAATTAAAAACTGATATAGAACAATAAAAAACGTGAAATGCGCAAAAAATTTGATATATCAGATTTTTAACTTACATTTGTGTTGAAATAATACAGAGAATATGTTAATTAAATTTGTAGTCGAAAATTTTAGGTCATTGAGAGATCGTATCGAATTGGATATGACTAAATCTGCATTAAGGGGGCATGATGGAAATTATTTCGATATGGATGGCCGTAAGCTTTTAGCATCATCAGTTATTTATGGCGCTAATGCTTCAGGGAAAAGTGGTTTTTTGAGGGCCTTTAAGGCATTAAGACATTTGGTGATCCGATCATCTTCCTATAAATTAGATAAGGCTATACCTCCTTATGAACCATTTTTGCTTGACGAAGATAATGAACGTAATCCAGTTAAATTTGAAATAGATTTTGTTTCAAATAATATGCGATATGAGTATAAGGTATCTTATAATGAGAAAGAGATAGAGCTGGAGGAAATGAGTCTCTTAAATGGGAACTACAAATCTCTTCTCTTTAGTCGTGAAAAGGGCAAAGATATGAGGTTTGGCGATAATTATCGTGGAGGTAAGAAAACAATAGAGCGTATGACTCTTTCCAATCAATTGTTCCTTTCTAAGGCTGTGGAGAATAATGTGGAGATATTATTAGATGCTTACCGATTCTTTGATAGTAATTTAAAAGTGCTCCCAATGTTAGATGGGGTGGCTGAAGAAGATTTGAAACGTTTGTATGCTAGAAGGCTTGCTGAGGATGCAGATTCAGGTTTCTCTCGTAAATTTAATGCACTAATATGTGCATTGGATACTGGTATTTCTGAAGTATCAGCTGAAGAAACGAATGAGGAATTATTTAAATTTCCTTCCAATATTCCTAATGATGTAAGGGAAAAGTTTTTAGACCGTTACAAATACGATATAAAAACATTTCATCCAATATACAAGAACGGAAAAATTGTTGGTCAGCGGGCGTTTGAAGTAGAAAACGAGTCTGCTGGTACGAAGAATCTTTTTGCGCTTGGAGGAATTATCATTGAAGCACTCGAATTGGGACATGTTTTGGTTGTGGATGAACTAGAAAAGAATCTTCACCCCGATATTACTACATTCCTAATCAAGCTATTTCATCGTCCGGATATTAATAGAAATAATGCACAGTTGATATTTGCTACACACGATGTGACTCAATTGTCACATGATATATTTAGGCGCGATCAGGTCTGGTTTGTAGAGAAGGATGAATGTGGTTCTTCTACGATGTTTCGTTGTTCAGATATTGAAGGTGTTCGTGCAGATACACCTTTGGATAAATGGTATATCGCTGGTCGTTTGGGAGCGACTCCTGTAATCAGGGATGAGCGGTTTTTGGTAGAGATGCAAGGCGAATGAAAAGAAGGGTAGCATCAACAAGAAGGGTATTGATACTCTGTGAAGGATTCACTGAAGAGGTTTATGCGAAATCTTTGCGTTCCGCGTATTTGCCACGAGATCTTCAGCGTGTCGTGAATGTTGATGTCGTTCGTCATAAAAAGAACGATCCATTAAACTTGATTGCTGAAGCAAAGGAAAGAGTGAGTCAGGCTAAAAAGGAAAAAGTTCCTTATAAGGATGTTTGGCTATTTTTCGACCATGACAATTCTCCGCATCTGCAGAAAGTATTTGAAGAGGTTGAAAGACAAGGATTCAATTTAGCTTTTACGGCGATAAGCATTGAGTATTGGTTTATTTTGCATTTTGAAGATTGTGGTCGGTCATTTGCCAATGGTGATGAATGTCTAAAATATCTTAAAAAGCATTGGGTGGATTATCATAAAACGAAGGTTAACCATTTTGAGCAACTTGGGAACTATATAAATGACGCTATTGTCCGTGCTCAAAAGCTGGAAAAAAGAAATGAGGGTATTTCAATTTTAGATCAGCAGCCTTATACTTCTGTTCATAAGCTTATAGCATTCTTTAAAGAATTAGGTGGCCAAATATAAGGATGTGGAAAACTTCCATTTTGTTTGAAGATAAAGATGATTTGAAATTTAGTATTTTTGTTTGTAACTGATGGATTAATAGTAAAATAATTAGTAGTATGAAAATGAGATATGGATAGATGTAGGAGGATGATATAAAGAAAAAGAGCTAAGTCTTCGACCTCTTAGCCCTTTAATTTTTGTATCGTCCATACCTAGAAAGGTAGCACGAAAGTGTATTTGGTTTTATTTTTAATGAACGCAAAATAAAGATTTTTGTTTGTATAATCAAAAGCTTTTGTTCAAAAAAGGTATATATACTTTCTCTTTTCTAGCTATAACCGGGGTTATACGCTGACCGGTTTCCTAAGTACAAATCACGTAATTTCTTGTATTAAATAAGGCTTATGAAGGATTGCCTTGATTATCCGTATGTATTTATTTGCAAAAGATATTCAATATGGTCTGGTATAAGCAATGGTTAAAATTTCAAAGCTAAAAAAGTTATGGCTGGAAATGTCAAATCGGGTGACAATCGTCGTCACGGATACGTCGGTGGGCGTACGCAGTCTCAAAATCCAACAACAGGATTATGGACTAAGCGTGATACACAAACAGGACAATTTATGGATGTGAAAACATCTGGTGGTAAGTTTAAAGGAGTAAGGAGGGAGAAATAAAATGAAGTACATTAGTTACAATTTAGTGTCAATTCTTTTGATTTTAATATCTGCATATATGATTTATGCGGATAAGGACTATTGGGGTTTGGTAATGTTAGCAGGTGTTCTCACCAGTGTTACACCTAGATATACGAGCTCAAAGGAGAAAAGTAGTACAAATAATAATAAGGAGGAGAGCGAGAAGGAGGTGATAAATGGCAACTGATAGAAGTAGTTACTTATGGGATGTATTGAGCTCCCATAAGGTAAGTAAGGAAGAGGGGCTATTAGATAAGTTCAAAGAAAAGAGAGACACAATAAAGGACCGCCTCAAGGAAAGATTTGGGGATAATTTATATTCTCCCTTTAATTCTGGCTCATTTGCCAAGCATACGGCAATTAATCTCAAATTTGATTTCGATTTAATGGCTCCATTTAAACGCAACGCATTTAGTACATTGGAGGAAATGTATGAAGCGGTGTACGACTTTTTATATGAAGAATTTAATGGAGAGGCTCACGTTCGTAAACAAAAAGTATCTATTGGAATAGAATTCTTTCCTGACAGTGACGGAGAGGTAGTAAAAATAGATGTGGTGCCAGGTAGAGAATTAAATCAAGGCCAGTATGTGGAGGATGAAAAGCTGAACTTATATGTGTATTCTCAATTTGGTAATCTTGAGCAAGGAAGTGATTATATCCGCTCCAATGTACGTAAACAAGTCGACCATATAAGACAAAGTGGGGATGATCGTACGTCCGTTCGTAATATCATCAGGCTTTTAAAGGTTTGGAAGAAGCATACAAACCAGAATTATCCTAAGTCATTTCTTATAGAGCTTATTGTTATAAAAGCGTTTGATAAGCTAGCTATTGAAGGTGGTCTTTGGGATAAGTTACGTTCTGTTTTGGTATTTTTTAAGGATAATATAGAATCAATTTCTCTTCCAGATCCGGGTAATACCAATAATGAAGTCGCTGATACATTAACAGATTATGAAAAGCAAATTCTTTCATCAGATTTTGCTTATCTGATTGAAAGAATTGATGAATCAAGCGATTTGATTAAACTTTATTTTCCAATCAATGAGAAGTTTCCTCCGGAGGAAACTTACGGCTCTAACGGAGATTCTCGTTCTGTGCCTCCTCCTGTCAAATTTGGATAAGACATGGAACGGTTAGACCAAATAGGTTCTGCTTTAGAACAGATAGATGGAGTCGAAATTCTAACTCCCTTTGAGTCCGAAGAACTTCGGCTCAAAGGGAATATAAAAATTTCGATTGAGGACGTTCAATTGGATTTCGCAGTTGAAATATTTGATTGCTATCCACTAAGTTTTCAAGGTCAGGAAGCTATTCGATTTATCAATAAAGATTTGATCTCTTTAAATCACGTTAATAGGGACGGGTCAATTTGCTTACATACTCTACATAGCCCAGATATAACGCAAAAGATAGCTTATGACATCGATTCTTTAAAACAGTGGGTAAAAAAATATTACATTGAGAAAGATAAAGATAGTCACTACGAGCATATCATTGTTTCTGCTGAATTAGGAACAGAAGGTGCCGTGTTTCTGTTTACAGATGTAGACTACCTATTTAACGATGATGATTTCGGAATTTTTACTTATTCGAGGATTAGGTCAAATATTCTGAAGGAAGAGCCTCAGCAGATATTACATTCAAATATTGTAGTCGATTACCGAATTAAAAATAAAAAAGTCGCTTCATGCAAGTGGGATACAGGTTTTGTTGATTTATATGCGAGGGAGAAGTCAGAAGGACTTTTTGTGTTTCTAAAAGAACCCCCAGTAGAAATGAGTCGTTTTGCGGTATCCGATTGGTCAGCTCTCGATGGATTCCTACCATATTCATTCAAAGAATATTTGCATAATATAAAACGAGCTTGGAAGCCGAACAATGGTAGTTATGTGTCTCTTTTGTTAGGATACAGAATAGATGATATCAATATTCATTGGCAATCAATAAGGATTGATATGGATAAACCTCCTATCAAAGCTGATAGAATTCCTAAAACGAGGGTTTGGAATTACTTCAGCATACCTCAAGAAATCAAGTGGCAGCAAACTGATAATTGTTCCTATGATTTTTTCTTTGGAAGAGGCAAAATGAACGATCGATTAGCTAATGCAAAAATTGCAGTATTAGGGGTGGGCGCGATCGGTAGCAACCTGGCAAAAACTTTGGTAAGGGGTGGTGTAACAAATTTGGCGATTATTGATTACGATATGAAAGAGGCTGGAAATGTATGTAGATCGGAGTATTTGTTTGCAACTGGAGTGAATAAAAAGGTTAATGAGTTGGTGACGACGTTAAGGTCGATTTCTCCATTCGTTGCACTGAAATTTAATGAACAGTTATTGGATACAGCGAAGCTTAGAATTGGTAACGGTGAATGGGCTAACTATCTCTGCGAAGCACTTTCTGATTTTGATGTTGTATTCGATTGTACGACGGATAATGATGTAGCGTTTATGTTGAATAACCTCCCAATAAAATCAGATATTTTCAGTATAAGTATTACAAACCATGCCAAAGAGCTGGTTTGTGCTGTAAATCCAAATTTATATCGTGCAACAAACGCTATTTATACGTTATTGAATAACGATCTAGACGATCTTTACAGCCCTACTGGATGTTGGAGTCCTACTTTTAAAGCGTCATACAACGATATTTCTGTACTGATGCAATATGCCTTAAAGCAGATCAATTTAAATTATGAACGCGAAGTTATGCAACGGTCTTTTTATCTCTCAACGGATAACAAAAATGGATTTGAAATTAAACTACAGCAGCTGTGAATTTGGTAAATAAGGAAACCGGATTAAGGATTTCTATTGAACAGAGTTTAGTAGATACTCTAGTGCTTTATGGACGTAATCAGTATCCAAAAGAATTTGGCGGCGTTTTAGTCGGATGTTATTCGGACGATAAAAGAACGGTGAACGTCATTGATAGTATATTACCAATTGATTTTAAATCTACTAAAACAACCTTCGAAAGAGGTGTTGAAGGACTGAAGGAAGCGTTGGAGGAGTATTACAGACAAAATCCTTCTTTAGTTTACATCGGAGAATGGCATACACACCCTAATGCAGCTCCTGTCCCGAGTTGTACAGATTATTATGCAATGAGAGAAATTGTAGATGCTAGTAGTGTATGTATAGACAATCCGGTCATGATTATTATTGGCCTAACCGAGAATTCGGAAAAATTGGCATTTTATGTTTATATGGAAAATAAGTTTTACAAGTATGAAATTATATAGAATATTTTTGATTTTTCTATGCACTGTATTATGGATACAGATTAGTTTAGCAAAGACTGACCCGGAAATAGAAGCTTTAGAAGAGCGGATATCTAAATTGGAAGGTTACAAAATAGATATTGCGACACAAGCAGATGCGCGGGCAGAAACTCTTAAAAACCAAGTTGAAAAGGACGTAAGAGATGGTCTAAAAGAGATCGAAGACTCCAAAGAGACTCTTGATTTGTTGGTGAAATTGGGGATACCATTAACTATCGGTGGATTTATACTTGGCTATATTGGTGTGTTTTTTTACATTAAAAAACTTGTTACAACAAGAATTGCATCAATAATCGAAAAGAAAAGAGATGATATTGTTCGTTTGGTAGAGACAGAAACATTCGATAATAAATTGCGGAATACCAAGAAAATTTTGGTCATAAGTGCAAACGAGGAGGGAAGTGAAAGAATCGGTACGTTTCTGAGAAAATTAAAATTTAAATATGTGCTTTGCAGAACTATTGGAGGTTTCACCGACCTTCCTGATCATGATTTAATGGTTTTCAATATGCCGAATGGAGAGCTGAGTCAACAACAGGTTGATCAACTAATGGCTATGAATGATGATGAGGATACTCATTATGTTGCCTATTTAAAAGGGAGACTTGAGCCTAACGATAGATTAAACTTTTCAAATTCTCCATTTACTCTATACCACAATATACTTTCTACATTAAAATATGCTGAGGTTGTGAAGTTAATTGAACAGGAAAATGGTTAATGAGGGTGCCGATCACTTAATGGACACCGTCTCACAAAGTGTGTAATTTATAAAAATGCTGAGTTCGAAAGGACTTCGCATTTTTTTTAATAAGGTAGTAAATAAATGCACTACGAGAAAATACCATGGATTTAGCATCTTCAAAATCAAACATATTGGCTTCCATTAATGCATAGCGAATTCCACTAAGATGTTCACTTGTATAGTTATATAATTGTTTAAACCCTCGTTCTAGAGGATGTTAAGTACCATTGTACCTATTATTTTTGCTTAAATGTCCAGATTTTTCTCTTGCATCATCAGTTTAGTATCTTTTATTTAAGTTTATAAACATTTGTGTTGAGTTTGTCTGGACTCTTCGACGATTCTATCACTGTTGATTTTTGTAGTTCGGAAGAAAGAGTTGTAAGCTTCATATTAGGATAATATTTCTTGATAATATTTTTAATATATTTTAATTCAAGTCCATTTGAATTTTTAAAGTCTCCATCTATAGCTAAAATATTTTCGATAATAAATGAGACTGTAGGAGTATCGTTTAATATTTTACTATATTCAGGGTTTTTGGAATGTTTTTTCTGGAGAGCCTGACGTAAGTTATTTGGTGGATTGAGTACAGTAAAGGACATATTACTATATTCCACGGCAAAGAAAGTGCTAGCTTTTTTTACTATCTCTACATCGAAGACGTATTTTTCGTTGGATTGGATATATTTAATCCATCGATCCGAAGTTCCAAGGACATTGGCAAAATTCTCTATAGTAATACCACTTTTCTTAAAGAAGTTGAGAATGTTCTCTTTTGCTATTTGTGCATCATATATTTTCATATAGACAAAAGAATTTTTAAAGGTATTAATAGTTCGAATGTGATTGAAGCGCAGATGATTAACTCCCTAACTTATTTTACTATATAACTCCTTTACTCTAGCACTTAATTTGTCATAAAACGCTTTTTTTTGCTGTGTCAACTTTGTTTCTAGAGCTAAACAATCCTCGATTAATTCTAACACTTCCTCCTTGGTTTTAAGTACAAATAGAGATGAGAAGTTAATATTTAATTTTTGACTCACCAACATGATGACATTCCAGCCAACTATATGTTCGGCTCTTTCGATCCTGCCGACTAAGGTGTTGTCTGTCTCACTAATAATACCTAAATCAAGCTGAGAAAGTTTGTATTCTAGTCTCTTTAATTTGATGGTAAGTCCCAGTGAGATATTAATAATTTCTATTTCGATTTTTGAATAGTTGGTCATAAACCAAATGTTGATATATTCGGGAATTTTATTCGATACATATTTGTATTGAATAAATGGAATTTGTATATTTGCTTAATATTCATTCAATTTTTGGATAGAATAGCATTTGACTAAAAGAGTCTCGATAGTGAATTCCGACAAATTACTAGTGAACGAGACGGTAGTCCAATGCCCATGTAGATATTTTTGTACTTTTGTGCAGGCTATAGCTCATGGGCGACTATCGTAATTCCGTTTCACTAGGCCGTCGGAAGCCTGCTATACGGTTGATAGGAGCCCGCTATAGTTTCTTACAAACCTTATGAGACTCACTTTATAAAATTTAATTTAAGTGAGAAATGAAAAAGAAAAAACAAACCACAAAAAACATCTTTAAATCCCCCGAGTAGCTCGGTGCGATTCAGCCAGCGATGATCTGGTCACATCAGCTATGGAATTCGAGACGCCCAATTATATACCGAGTCATACCCATTCAATAGAATTCTAGCTATCCCAATTAACCAATTTTATTACGGGCGGTTTATGGCCTAAAAGTAACCGATTCAGTCGGCCTGGAATAGGTATGCTCTAAACTCGCCATTAAAAATCTAATGAATGAGATCTAATTACGCTCACCTAATTCTACTGGATTTGGTAATTTATGAAACACATCGATCAGGATATGATCCTGTTGAGAATGTTCAAACCTTTTGGGATAAATATCCCTTAAGCACAATCCAAGACTATATTATTGCATTGCAACCTGACATGGGTGATAAGGAAAAGGATAATCCAAAATTGTCTGAATTTTCTGTCGAACTTCTCCGCGTCCTGATAGCTTATTTTATGATCCACACGACTCAATTGGATCTTGGTAAGGTATCTATTTCACTAGAGGTAAACAAAGAAACGATAGATACTTCTAAAGCAATCTCCGATTTCTTTAAACGCGTATCCCCATCCAATACCAATTCCTAAAATGATGAAAAAATTAAAACTACAATCCAATAGCGGCACACTGCTATATATTCAAATACTCAAGATCACAATACTTGTGATCTTAAATGTTAATGTTTCTATGTTTAGTTTATCAGCTCAGACGCCCCGCAAGGACAGCGGGGCCGATGGGCAAATGAAAGCAAAAGATATCACTGAAAACGGCCTGCGTATCGGCGACGATGTTCCTGATCTGTCGATTACGCCAATTCACAATTACAAAACTACATCAGCAAAGCTTTCGGATTTTAAAGGCAAGCTGCTGATTCTTGATTTTTGGGCAACATGGTGTAGCCCCTGCGTGGCCATGATTCCCAAGATGGAAGAGCTCCAAAAAGAGTTTAAAAACAAAGTACAATTGATATCGATCACCGATCAGAAAGCAAAAGATGTACTTGCCTTTATCTCAAAACTAGATGCCAAATATCGGGGTGATATTCCTGTGGTTACAGATGATAAATTGTTATCTAGCTATTTCCCTCATGTCTATTTACCTCATTATGTCTGGATAGATGCTCGGGGCAAAGTGATTGCCTTTACCGGTGCAGATGAAATTTCTCGCGACAATATTATTCAAGTACTGGAAAAAGATGGTAATACAAGTCTCAAAAGAAAGCATGATTATAAGATCGAATATGATTATTCTGATCCTCTTTTTATCGGAAGCAATGGCGGTATTCCCACTAGCCTCAATTTCTATTCGGTGCTGACGGGATATCAAAATGGGCTGAGTTCTATTTTCACTAGTAAGCCTCTTAAAGATAGTACGCTTGTACGCCTGACATTTACCAATGACATTATTCCACATCTTTTTGGTGGTGCATTTGGTGGCAATCGAGGGGAATTTAGTAAAAAAAATATGCGCTTTTTGGTAAGTGATACGACAAAACTTTTGCCTAGCGGAGATATGGTGGAATGGGCCAAAAAGAACACCTATTGTTATGAACTGATCTTACCTAAATCGCGTAACGCAGAGAAATATGCGATCATGAAGGATGAACTTAACCGATTTTTCCCCCAGTATGAAGTGTATGTCCGAAAGGAACTTTCTGAGGTGTTAGCACTCGTCAGATTGGATACTACAGATCGGATCGGTACTGGCGGAGGAAAGGAAATAGCCACATTCTCAGGCGTTGGATTTGAGTTGAGAAATGCTTCGATCAAATGGATTTCCCAACAACTTGGTATGATATACCTCCAAAATTATCCTTTACCAATTGTGGATGATACCGGATATGCAAAGGCAGTGGATATCAAAATTGAAGCAAAGTTGTCTGATGTCAGCAGCCTCAATCAGGCGCTGGCAAAATATGGCTTGGCACTCCGAAAAAAGTATAAGGAAATAGAAGTATTGGTTTTTAAAGACAGATAGCTAAAGTAATGAAACAAACAATAAAATGCTGTGCCATGATACTTATGGGTATTTTGGTAATATATATTCACCCCATAAAAGCACAGGAAAATCTAATGATTCGTGGTCAGGTTATTTCACAAGAAAATAAACAACCTTTGCCAGGTGCAACAATAAAATCAAAGGCTACAAAATTAGTGATTGCAACCGACAAGGATGGGAATTTTAGTTTTGAGAGCAAGTCGGGCGATTATATTAGTGTAAGCTTTACGGGCTTTGAAAGCAAGAGTTTTACGCTTCTAAAGGCCGATAAAAATCTCGTTGTTGAACTTCTTCCTTCGGATCATAGAATCGATGAGGTTCAGGTGGTATCAACGGGCTACCAAAAACTACCAAAAGAAAGAGCTACAGGCTCATTTGCGACGATTGACAATAAGGAATTAAATCGCAGACCTGGAGAAAATGTGCTCAGTAGATTGGAGGATATGAGTGCCGGATTGTCGATCAATAAAACGTCTACTACCAAAAGCCAGTTTAATATTAGAGGACAAAATACCCTTTTTGGTGGTAGTAAACCGCTTATTATCGTGGACAACTTTCCTTACGATGGTGACTTAAACGCGATCAATCCAAATGATGTCGAAAGTGTCACTCTTTTAAAAGATGCTTCAGCAGCATCTATCTGGGGAGCTAGAGCGGGGAACGGTGTACTGGTAATTACGACCAAAAAAGGTAATAATGATCGCGCTATAGAAATTAATATAAACAGTAACTTGATGATCGGGGGCAAGCGCGATTTATTTTATAGACCACGTATCAGTGTAGATGATTACATCGATCTAGAACAGGAGCTTTTTAAGAAGGGCTTTTACAAAAACACAGAAACCAATAAAAATAAACTGGCACTTAGTCCTGTAGTAGAAATGTTAATACTTGCTCGGGATGGTAAACTTTCTGAGGACGATGCCATCTCGGCCATAGCGCAATACCGGCAACAGGATATCCGGGATGATCAATTAAAATATTTTGAACGCAACAGTTTCGCTAGTCAGGTTGCTTTCGATATCTCCGGTGGAACTAAAGGGTATTCTTATCGCGCCTCGGCTGGGTACGACCGTGCGCTCGAAAATCAGCGTGGACAAGAACATGATCGCTATACGGTAGGCCTTAACAATGTTTATCAGTTAAATTCGCGGTTGGAGCTGGGACTAGGTGTCAACTTTGTTAAAACTCTAACTGAAAATAATAATGTTAATTTTGTTCCTTTTTATCCGTATGGTAGATTAAAGGATGAGAGTGGAAATAATATGTCTTCCAGTAAACTGCGACAGCCCTATATATTGGAACAGCCAACAAAGGGTTTGCTGGACTGGCAATATAGACCATTGGACGAACTTGCTTTGAATGATGATAATACTAATGTGTCTGATTATCGGATCAATACCTCCCTGAAATATAAAATTTGGAACGGATTGTCAACCCAATTTCTATATAACTATACAGGTAGCAGAAGTAATCGAATCAATAATCAGCATGAGGAATCTTACTTTACGCGGGATCTGATCAACCGCTACACAGCAATCAATAAAGATGGTAGCCTGAGCCGGGCGGTTCCCATAGGTTCGGTTGTAGATGGTTATTTATCCAAAATGGATGCTCATAATTTCAGGTGGCAGCTTGATTTTCAACATAAGTTTGCTGCCCTGCATGATCTAAATGCAATCGGAGGGATAGAAGTAAGGGCAATTAACTCGGAGAATTGGATCAATAGATCGTATGGATATCAAGAAGATACAGGTAAAGGAATTTTAGTAGATTATCTAACGCGTTTTCCGCAATACATTAATCCGGCAAGCTCCTCCCAGATACCTAATATTGATGACCATAAAGGAAATGCTGATCGATTTTTATCTTATTATATGAATGCTGGCTATTCTTACCGAAATAGATACAGTCTTTCTGCCAGTACACGCTTCGATCAAAGTAATCTGTATGGCGTAAAGACCAATGAGAAAGGTGTTCCATTGTTTTCCGTTGGTGCTGCCTGGACTTTGAGTTCTGAACCATTCTATTCACTTGATT
>Ga0308161_1000481_pt1 | contig 63177 bp, 63 predicted proteins | sample PhyFR2_FD_201034 | JGI IMG/M metagenome (GOLD analysis project Ga0308161, IMG submission 201034) | Phyllosphere microbial communities from UC Gill Tract Community Farm, Albany, California, United States - DLSLF.R2 | ecosystem: Host-associated > Plants > Phyllosphere > Unclassified | place: USA...
GCGTCCTACACATTGGTTCGTTTGCTTGCTTTGTTCAGTTTTCAAAGGTCTACAGTGTTGCGTTAGCAACTTTTATATCATATCAGAGTGACAAGTGATTGTCAACACTTTTTATAAAAGTTTTTTTGCTAGGTGTTATTTAATTCGAACACCACTCGCAACGACTTGATTATCATATCATCTTTAATGTTATTTGTCAAACACTTTTTTGATAAAAGTTTTTGATTCAAAAGCATTTAAAGGCGATTTGTTTTTACGACTTTGTTATAATAACACTTGTAAAATCATCCGTCAACTACTTTTTAAAAAAAGATTGAAGAACATTTATTCCAATTGCTTTAACAAAGACAAGTAATAATATAGCAATTCTAATAAGAAAAATCAACTAAAATCATAGCCTTTTTTTGATTATTTTTTATAGGCGAATCATTCATTGAAATTAACTGTGATTGTTCGTTTAATCATGCATTTCAATCGTCCTGAATGCGTATTTTTCTAAAAAAACAAGAGAACGCTGTTTACGGATCAACGTTCTCTTGCTTCTCTATCTTTAGGTTTTGAAATTGGTATTTTGATTCTAAAAATCGTCCCTTGGCCAATGACGCTTTCAGCGGTGATTTTCCCTTTATAACTTGCAAGTAATTGCTTCGCGATCGACAACCCTAATCCATTGCCGCCTTTTGTTCGCGCTCGGGCTTTATCGACACGATAAAAACGATTGAATATCTTATCCAAGTCTTCCCCAGTGATCCCTTCGCCAAAATCTTGGATCGCGACCATAAATTGATCCCGTTCTTTAGAAATCGACAAATGGACTTCTTTTCGCTCTGTTGAATATTTAACAGCATTGTCCAATACAATAATAATGATTTGCTCAAAGTGATTGCGATAGATCTTCAAAATCAACTCATGATATAAATCATCGTCTAAGGTAAAGACAAAATCAGGATACAATATCTTGAAATTGTTAAAGACCTGATAAACAACTTCTTTCGCTTTCGTCGTTTCGTTTCCATAGTGGACATCTACTTGTTCTGCTCGAGAAAGATCCAGCATTTCTTGCACCAGTGTTTTCATACGACTGATTTCTTGCAGGCTAGCCGATAATGATTCATCTAAAATTTCTGGATCATCTTTCCCCCATCGTTGCAGCAAGTTCATATGGCCTTCAATGATTGCGACTGGTGTTCGTAATTCGTGGGACACATCTTCAACGAAACGTTCTTGTTGCTCGATATACGAGCGCATCCGATCGAGCATTTCATTAAAGATATCCGCTAGATCAGACAATTCATCATTTGAATTCAATTCGGGCATATGGACAGTTGACTGCGGATTTTTGCGCACTGTTTCCATTGTATCTCGCAAGACTTTTAATGGTTGCAGGAAATAAGCGGATAAGAAGAAGCCAAGTACACTACTTAAAATCAATGACACGATTTCCAAGATGATTAGTGTCAGCAGCAACTTACTACGAATCTCATAAAATGAAGTCAACTCATAAAAGGTTTGTGCATAGCCGATTTTCTCTCTCGTTTCTTTTGAATAGATTGGTTGGATCGATAAAAACCCAGTAACACCATCCAACGTGACGATCGTAGGTGCTTTGCGCGCAACGTCAATCAAAGCCAAATCATTTTCATGGGTTTTAAAGACTAAATCTTGACTCAGATTATACACAAATAAACTTAATGACGATTGTCCTAGTTCTGAAATAAACGAATCGATCTTCATTAGATTTCCATCGATCGTAGATGTTCTATCATAGATACTTGTTTCTCCTGTATCATTTTTTGTCAGATTGCGATAGGTGCGCACCAATGTCAATTCTTGATCGGAATTCGCCAAACGAGAAGCTACTTCTGACATCGTCCGCTCGACATTATTCTCTTCTTTGGCTACGATCAAGTTGACGGACGTTTTATACGTGATGACCGCAAAAATCGTAAAAACAACAAATATAAAGAAAGAACTTGCGAAGGCCCACTTCACAGTTAAAGAAGGCCCCTTCAGTTCTCTCAATTTTTTCATTCTATTTTTCAGGTTCACGAGCGCATCACATATCCTGTACCACGAACGGTTTGGATATAGCTTTCTTCCCCAGGTACATCGATTTTATTGCGGAGATAACGAATATACACGTCAACAACATTAGTTTCGACTTCCGTTTCATAACCCCAAACTTTGTTCAACAATACATCCCTTGCCAAAACTACATTGACGTTCTCCATCAATGTCAATAACAGTTCATACTCACGTTTGGTCAATTCGATGACGTCTGTACCGCGACGAACAACCCGATTTTCTTTTTCGATCGTTAAATCACGATACGTGATGGTTGTTTGTTTGGCTACGTTTTTGTCCCCTTCGATGTCGATTCGGCGTAACAATGCCCGCAAGCGTGCCAATAATTCTTCAATTGCAAACGGTTTAACGATATAGTCATCTGCACCATGATCTAATCCTGATACACGGTCAATCACTGAATCTCTAGCAGTCATCATGATGATTGGCGTATTTTTGCTTTGACGGACACGACGACAGACTTCTAGTCCGTTCAATTCAGGCAACATAAGATCGAGTAAAATTGCATCCCATTCATTATTTAAAGCAGCATCCAGCCCTGTACGGCCATTGTAATGTACTTCGGTATTGTATCCTTCGTGCTTTAATTCTAATTCCACAAATCGAGCTAAGTTCTTTTCATCTTCAATGATTAGAATATTACTCATGATTGATAGCTCCTTTATTGGTATTTTCTGCTTATATATCAAGCATTATCTGTCTTATTTTAGCATGTATCTAAAAAATAAAAAAGAGATTGACCAAAAGTTCTGACTTTTGGCCATTCTCTTCCTTGTAATAAGCAAATGCTTATGCTTCGTCATACCAAGAATAATGGAAAATACCTTCCTTGTCTGTACGTTCATAAGTATGTGCACCAAAATAATCCCGTTGTGCTTGGATCAGGTTGGCTGGTAAGCGATCAGAACGATAAGAATCAAAGTAAGCGATCGCTGAAGAGAACGTAGGAACTGGTACACCTGCTTGCACAGCATAAGCTACCACTTCACGTACGGATTGTTGGTATCTTCTTGTAATATCGATAAAGTACTCATCTAATAATAAGTTTTCGATATCTGCATCTTTATCATATGCATCGGTGATTTTTTGTAAAAATTGTGCCCGGATGATACAGCCGGCACGCCAGATTTTTGCAATGTCACCAAATGGCAGATCCCAATCGTATTCTTTTGAAGCTGTACGTAATTGTGCAAAGCCTTGTGCATAGCTCATGATTTTGCTGAAGTACAATGCTTCGCGAATTTTGTTGATAAACGCTTCTTTGTCACCTTCAAAAGTGACAGCTTCAGGTTTTGGCAATACTTTGCTGGCATTCACACGTTCTTCTTTATATGCTGAGATATAGCGTGCAAACACTGACTCAGTGATCAATGGTAAAGGTACACCTAAGTCTAATGCACTTTGGCTGGTCCATTTACCGGTTCCTTTGTTTCCAGCGGCATCAAGGATCACATCTACCAGTGGTTTACCCGTGCCTTCATCATCTTTACGGGTCAAGATATCTGCTGTGATCTCAATCAAGTAGCTATCCAATTCGCCTTTGTTCCATTCAGCGAAGATATCTGCCATTTCAGCTACAGATAGACCTAAAATATTTTGCATCAAATCATAGGATTCAGCAATCAATTGCATATCCCCATATTCGATCCCATTGTGGACCATTTTTACATAGTGTCCTGCACCATTTGGGCCAATGTACGTCACACAAGGAGAACCGTCTTCTGCTTTAGCAGAGATTTGTTCCAAGATCGGTGCGACTAACGCATAAGCTTCTTTTTGACCGCCAGGCATGATTGACGGGCCTTTCAAAGCCCCTTCTTCTCCACCAGAGACACCAGTACCGATAAAGTTGATGCCAGAGTTGGCTAATTCTTCATTCCGGCGCACTGTATCTTTAAAGAATGTATTCCCTCCATCGATCAAGATATCGCCTTTGTCTAGATGAGGCAATAATTCTTGGATCGTAGCGTCAGTTGCAAATCCAGCTTTGACCATCAACAAGATACGACGGGGTGTTTCAATCGATTGTACAAATTCTTCTATCGTATATGTTGCTTTGAAATTTTTATCAGGATGTTCATTTACTACTTCTTCGGTTTTAGAACCAGTACGGTTAAACAGGGCAACAGAGTAACCACGGCTTTCAATATTTAGGGCTAAGTTCTTGCCCATTACAGCCATACCGACAACGCCGATTTGTTGTTTTGTCATCTTGCATCCTCCTAAGATTGAATTATCTTCATCATTATAGCGCAAATATGCTGGCTTTTGAACCATTCTCTCCCGAACTATCAAAAATTTTTCAGAAAAATTACACATTTGCAAAAAAAACAAAAAACCACAGGCTCCATGGTTAGCCTGTGGTTTTAAAATCCTTTTTCAAAAAAAGGGTTATGCTTCTTTTGTTGCAACGTCTTTGCCATCGTAATGACCACAGTTTGCGCAGACATGGTGGCTTTTTTTCATTTCACCACAGTTTGCACATTCGTTCAAACCATTGATCGTCAATTTGTAATGTGTACGACGTTTTGCTTTCTTCGCTTTCGAAGTTCTTCTAGCTGGTACTGCCATTTTGCTACACCTCCTTGTTAATGAACGCAACCTTGAGGCTGCAATTTATTCCAATCCTACGCGTTATCATCATCTGATTCATTGAATAGCTCTGATAGTTTTGCAAGACGAGGATCAACTTGTTGGGCTTGCGTTTCTTTTTGTTTTGCAAAATCTTCCTCTGAGAGAACAGTCCAGTCATTACCAGAAGGCATTTCCGTACTTTCTTTCTCTTCATCGGTCAAGACTTGCAACGGAATCGCAAGTAATAAATTATCCGCTACGGAATCGTCTAGACTGATCGTTTGTCCATCAATCAATAATACTTCTTCTTCAACGATCGTTTCATCGCGGCGCTGAAATTGCTCTGGTGTCATAAAACATTCATCGACAGTAAAATCAAGGCCTAAAGCAACTGGTTCAAGAGAACGAGTAGACGGCAAAGTCATTGTCGTTACAACTTGATAGTGCAACAAGTATTCATGCTTGCCAGCACTAATAAAACCTTTCACTTTGACTGGTCCCAAATTAATGATTTGTTCATCTCTTTTGATCAGCTGATTTTTCAAGTCCAATGTTTCATCGAACACTAGTGGTTCTTCTTGGTATTTTTTTAATTCCAATAAAGACCATTTCATTCTTATCACTCCTAAGCAACAAAAGCAATTATACAGGGCTTCTGAGGCTTTGTCAATGAAATTTTCTTGACACCTTTCTCAGAACTTTTGGTACCGTTTTACCTGTTTTATCCCCTGTAAAAAAACAAAAAATCGGAACAGACAGTATGTTATACACTGCCTGTTCCGATCAATTACGCATATACCCTTAAATGGCAGTTGTTTCGCCACGATATACGATACCACGACGTGAATCAAGGGTGATCAATTCGCCGTCTTTGATTGTTGCTGTTGCATCTTTGGCACCAACGATAACTGGTAGGTCTTTGGCAATCCCTACTACAGCTGCATGAGATGTTAGGCCGCCGTCTTCAACAATCAATGCTGCAGCTTTTTCGATTGCTGGCATATATTCTTTATCTGTTGTTGGTACTACAAGGATCATGCCGTCTTTTGCTTTAGCGATTGCTTCTTCTGCAGAATGTGCGATCACAGCGTTTGCGACAACTGATTTTTCACCGATTCCTTGTGCTTCTAATAATTTAGAACCAATCAATTGGATTTTCATCACATTTGTAGTTCCGCGTTCGCCAACTGGCACACCAGCAGTGATCAAGATCAAGTCGCCTTCTTTAGCGAAACCTAAATCTACAGCTTGTTTTGAAGCCAATTCAAACATTTCATCTGTTGTTGTTGGTTTTTGCGCAACTGTTGGATAAACACCCCAGTTTAACATCAACCCACGTTTTGTGCGTTCGTCAAATGTCACAGCTAAGATATCTGCATCTGGACGGTATTTAGAGATCATTTTTGCAGTATAACCTGATTCAGTTGCTGCTACGATTGTTTTAACCCCTAAGTTTTTCGCTGCACGGGCAACTGATAAACCGATTGTTTCAGTAACATCTGTTTTATCAAATTGATTGATTTGGAATGTGCTGTTTTCAGACAATGATTTTTCTGCTTCGATATCGATACGAGCCATTGTCGCAACAGATTCAACTGGGTAATCACCATTTGCTGATTCACCTGATAACATTGTTGCATCTGTACCATCAAAGACAGCATTGGCAACGTCTGAAGCTTCCGCACGTGTAGGACGTGGGTTTTGTTGCATTGATTCTAGCATTTGTGTAGCAGTGATAACTGATTTTCCAGCAGCATTACATTTTTTGATAATGCTCTTTTGAACCATTGGTACTTCTTCCGCAGGAATCTCAACACCCATGTCGCCACGAGCGACCATGATACCGTCAGAAACTTTGATGATTTCGTCGATATTGTCGATCCCTTCTTGAGATTCGATTTTAGAGAAGATTTGCACATGTGTCATATCTTTTTCTTCTAAGATTTCACGAATTTCAAGAACATCTTGTGCTTTACGTACAAATGAAGCGGCAATAAAGTCGATGTCATTGTCAAGACCAAAACGGATATCGTCGGCATCTTTTTCAGTGATACCTGGTAAGCTGATTGATACGCCTGGTGCATTGACACCTTTACGTGATCCTAGCATACCAGCATTTTTGACAGTGACGATCAATTCGCGAGTTGCTTCGTCTTTTTCTGTGATTTCCATATCGATCAAACCATCATCAAACAAGATGTGTCCGCCAACATGTACGTCTTCAAATAAACCAGGATATGTTACAGCAATTTTTTCTTTTGAGCCTTTGTGTTCTGGGTCCATTGAGATGCGTGTTTCATCACCTACGTTGAATTGGATGTATCCAGCACGGCCAAAATCTGCTTCAGTCGTATCTTGTACAGTAGTCCGAATTTCAGCACCTTTTGTATCTAAAAGGATACCTACATCTTGACCAACTTTTTTGACTGCTTCGCGAACCATTGTCATCCGTGCCAATTGTTCTTCATGATCTCCATGAGAGAAGTTGAAACGGAAAACATTCGCACCGGCTTCAATCAGTTGAGAAATAATTTCCACACTGTTACTTGCTGGTCCTAATGTACTAACGATTTTTGTTTTTTTCATTACTAAACGCTCCTATTCATTTATTTAAAATAGCTAAAAAAAGCTCTTTTTAAAAGTTTTGTGCGTTACTGCCAGATTGCCTAGAAAGAAATTTCTTTGTTTAATTCATATAAAGAAACATCTGGTTTGTGACGGTTGTTTTCTAAAGTGTCGATGATATCTGAAGCAATCATTTTGTTGTCTTCGATACCGATACACAAGCCGCCTTTGCCTTCTTGCAGCAATTCAACTGCGTATGCACCAAATTTACTTGCCAACACACGGTCGCGGGCGCTTGGTGAGCCACCACGTACAACGTGACCTAAGATAGATACGCGTGTGTGGAAATCGCCATATTCAGATAATTTGTCTGCAAATTCATTTCCGCCCATCACACCTTCAGCAAGGACGATCAAGCAATGTTTCTTGCCACGGTCGCGGCCTTCACGGATACGATCTGCAACGACTTGCATGTCAAAATCATGTTCAGGGATGATGATTTCATCCGCACCGCCAGCAACACCAGACCAAAGCGCGATATCTCCAGCGCCACGACCCATGACTTCAATCACAAATGTCCGAACATGAGAAGTTGCTGTATCACGAATACGGTCAATCGATTCTAACACAGTATTGATTGCTGTATCGAAACCAATAGTAAAATCTGTTCCTGGAATATCATTATCGATCGTTCCTGGGATACCGATTGCAGGGAAACCATGACGTGTCAACGCCATTGCGCCATGATAAGAGCCATCTCCACCAATAACGACTAAGCCTTCGATACCGAATTTTTTCAATTGTTCGATCCCTTTTAATTGGCCTTCTTGTGTCGCAAATTCAGGGTATCTTGCTGAATACAAGAATGTACCACCTCGTTGGATTTTATCGCCGACATCGGCTACATCCAATCGACGAATATCGCCAGCAACTAAACCTGCATACCCATAGTTGATACCATATACTTCAAGTCCGTCAAAAATTGCCTTTCTGACAACTGCGCGGATCGCTGCGTTCATACCTGGTGCATCGCCGCCACTGGTTAGGATTCCAATGCGTTTCATTATTCTTTCACCTCATCAAAAGATTTTGTTAGGGCAAACCCTGTTTGATACTTTTCAAGTAATAACCACGAGTCATATTCTACCATTATTCATGACAAATGTCTTTGGATACTAGGAAAAAGTTGAAAAAAGTGTAAGTTCGATTGCTGTTTTCCGAAAATTACTTGAAAATTACATTTCCTTTTCCTAATAATTCTTCTAGCTGTGCAACAAAATGCGGATCATCACTGACCCAGTTCGCTTCATTCACCAACAACTTCTTGCCGCTTTGGGTATAAAACATGACTACAGGAACCGTGCCTCGGTATTGCTTCATCAAATTGGCCAACGTTTGCATATGCATCGCTTGTGCTTCAGAAGAAATTTTCAGATAGCAGGTTTGCTGCGCGATTTTGCTTTGTTCATGGTCTGCTACATCTATTTTATCAGCAACCAGCTGAATTTCACCATTGTAACGACTTACCTCAACTTTGCCTTCTATATATAAAACTGCGTTTTCTTCAACTTGCGGTCGAACGTGTCGATAAATCAAAGGGAAAATTGTCACAGATAATTCTCCACTGGCATCTGTGCCTTCAACAAATGCCATTTGTTCGCCTTTTTTGGTTCTGATTTCCCTTATTTTCCGCACATAAAGTAAGATCCTGACTCGTTCGCTAGGTACAAGATTGGCAATATCTGTGACACGTTTAAATTGCTTCAATTTATGAAATTGTTCTACTGGATGTCCAGACAGATACACGCCTAGATATTCCTCTTCCAATGCCAGCTTTTCTTCTAGTGGATAATCTGCAATTTCTGCTTCTTTCAAGGCCATCGTTTCTAAAAGATCTAAGCTGCCTCCGCTATAGGCGATATTTTGGATTTTACCTTCTAATTGGATCAATGTTTGCTTTCGATTTTTCGTCAGCTCATCGAAAACACCAATACTGACCAAGGGTACCAGATAATCAAGCTTCAGCCATTTACTGTTGCGTTGATTCAACCGCAGCAAAAATTGATCCAACGATCGATACGCACCATTGATTTTGCGTTCGTCAATGATGTCTTGGATCATATCCCTTCTGATCCCTTTGATACTGCTGAAGCCAAAGCGAATGGTTGCATCTCCTTGTAATTGAAAACTATAGCCGCTGGTATTGATGGTTGGCGGAAGAACTGAAACTTTATATTTCGCTGCCTCATTTAGGTATTCTTTCATTTTGCTCGTCGTGTGGCGGACAGAATGCAGAATGGCTGCAAAGAAAGGCGCTGGATAATGAACCTTTAAATACGCCATTTGAAAACCAATCACCGAATAAGCAAAGGCATGCGAACGGTTGAATCCGTAATCTGCGAAGCGCTCGATATAATCATAGACAAGCGTTGCTTTATCGGCATCATACTGATTTTCGACAGCGCCTTGAACAAAGTGGCGTCGTTCCTCGTCCAAGATGTCTTTTTTCTTTTTGCTGATGGCTCGGCGCAAAATATCTGCTTGTCCCAGACTAAATCCGGCCATTTTTGAAGCAACTTGCATGATTTGTTCCTGATACACAATGATGCCGTATGTGTTTTTCAGAATCGGAATCAAACTGTCATCCGGATAAACAACCGGCTCTTGGCCTTTCTTGCGTTTGATAAACGTATCGATATGCTGCATCGGACCCGGTCGATATAACGCATTGACTGCAACGATATCTTCAATACTTTCAGGGCCTAACTTGCGTAAAACATTGCGGATGCCCGCTGACTCAAATTGGAAAATACCGGCAGTTTCTCCTTTTTGAAAGAGGATCAACGTTTCAGGATCATCCAAGGGGATTTCCTTTTGCGTCATTTCTTTATGGGTGATTCGCTTGATACCTTGCAATGTGTTGTCAATGATCGATAGATTACGCAATCCTAGAAAGTCCATCTTCAACAAGCCCACTGCTTCAACGTCATTCATCGTAAACTGCGTCAGCCAAATATCATCACTGCCCGTTTGCAAAGGGACTAGATCTAATAAGTTTTGGTCACTGATCACCACGCCTGCTGCATGGGTGGATACATGTCGGGGCAATCCTTCTAACGTTTTGGCCACTTGAAACAGCAACTGATTTCGTTCATTGAAAGCAACCAATTCACGCAATTGATTGGATTGTTCATAAGCAAGTGTCAACGTCATTTTCAGCGCATTGGGAATGGCTTTGGACCATCGGTTGGCTTCGCTTTGAGAAAGACCGAAGACCCGCGAAACATCCCGCAAGACCATTTTGGCAGCCATCGTGCCAAATGTGGCAATTTGCGCCATATACTCTTGCCCATATTTTTGCCGCACATACTGCAAAATCTCATCTCTGCGATTGTCGGGGATATCTAAGTCGATATCGGGCATCGTGTATCGCTCGGGATTTAGAAACCGTTCAAAAAGCAACTCATACTTGATAGGATCCACATCTGTGATCGACAACACATAGGCTGTCAGCGCCCCTGCGGCCGATCCACGTCCAGCACCTGTAACGATTTTTTGCTGATGAGCAAAGTCCATCACATCCCAGACAATCAAAAAGTAATCATCGAAGCCCATTTTATGAATGACTGAGAGTTCATATTCTAATCGTTCTTGATATGCCTTTGTCACATGCGCCACTCTTTGCGGCAAGCGTTCAAAACACAGTTGCCGTAAATACGTCGCTGCATCTTGCTTTTCTGATAATGGAAAATGCGGCAGCAACCGTTGATGCAATGGAATCTCTACGCGACATTCCTCTGCGATCCGCTGATTGTTTTTCAGCGCCTCTGAGTCAGGATCGAATAACGTCTGCATATGTGCTGGCGTTTGCAGATGATGGACTGACGTTCCCTCTTCTTTGACATGACGAAAGTCTTCGATCTGCGTGCCGGCTTTGATATGCCCCATCACATCAACAGCAAAAGCTTCTTCTTGAAACAATGCTGTTACCATTTGATAGGCACAAGCTTCGATCCCTAATTGTCTAAAAGCTTCAAAAGATGGCGCTTGCGCTGACTGCTCATTTTCAACGCCATAAAACAAACTGTTTTGATCAAATAAATCAAGCAGTTGTTTTAATTCCGTCAAGTTTTTTTGCGGATCGTTCGTCTGATCCAACAAAAAGCCTTGACCAGTGGGCAACACCCCAAAAAGATCCGCCAACGTTGATTCATTGGCAATGAACAGTTCATCGGTGGTCATTTTCTTACTGGAAAGACGCATCAACCTTTGGTAGCCCTGGATATTTTTGGCAAAAAGATAGAGTGGGAATGTCATTGATCCTGCTGTGGCATTGCAGTCAAATAACACCCCAAAAATTGGTTGGATCTGTTGCGCCTGACACTGGCGAAAGAAATCAACAGCACCATACATGACATTTCGATCGGTCAGCCCAATCGTTTGGTAGCCCATTTCTTTGGTTTGGGCAATATATTGAGGAATTTTAATGGTACTTTGAAGCAAAGAATATGAACTTAACGTTGTAAGCGGCGCATACATTGACATTCCTCCTTATATGAAAGTTCTCTTACGAACTGCTAGCAAATAAATTTGAAAAGCATCTATGAAAAAGTGAAAATCTTTACATTAATTTTTTTTGTGATACACTAAAGGCGAAAAGTAAGCTACGTGGAAAAGAGGTGTCGTCATGCGTTACTTAGTCACATTATTTTGGACTTTCGTATTAGGTCAAGTTGTTGGTTATCTAGGCAGCTCGTTAACAGGAGCCACTTATGATTTTCAATTAACGACAATCATCTCTTTGGTCACTGGTGTGGTGATCTTACTGATTGGAACGATCGCACCTGCGCCTGAAAAGACGAGTCACAATTAGTGCAACCACTGCGAATCATCACTTGTAGTGATTCGCAGCAAAAAAACCAGTTACTATCATTGTAACTGGTTTTTTTTTCTTTTCAACTATTGGCTGATATCTGTTTTGCGAAAACTTTTTCGGAAATTAAAACTTGAAATAATAATATTGATCAGTACAAAACCGCTGGTGACCCAAAAAACGGCTGGATAGCCAAACCCGGCTGCGACGGTCGATCCCACCATTGGCCCTAAGACTTGCCCAAAGTTCGAAAACATTTGGTTGTAGCTGTATACCCGACTGACCCCTTCTATCGGTGTGATCTTACTGATCAGCGTATTGATCGAAGGCATCAAAGCCCCCGTTGAAAAGCCGAGCATAAACCGCAAGGCCCCTAACTGAAACGGCGTTGATACGAAGCCCATTGGGATAAAACAGATAAACGATAAAACCAATCCGCCTAACAAAACTTTGTGGTTGCCATAACGATCGCCGATTTTACCCAGAAATGGGGAGGAAATAATCGCTGACACACCAGCAATCGAAACAATCAAGCCGCTGACGAAAAGCACATTATTGGTATCTCCACTCAAATCACGAATATATAATGTCAAAATTGGACTAATGCTTGTGACACCCAATTGCAAAATCAAAGAAGTAATGAACAAACCAATCAATAACTGTACGTTTTTGATTTGGCTGAAAATTTCTTTGATTGAAAGCATGTCGCCTTTTTCAACTGGTGTAAAGTTTTCTTGTACTAAGAAAATCGTCAATAACAAAGTGATCAGCAATACGACCCCAGTAATGATAAAGACATTTTTCATCCCAAACCATTCAGCCAATGCCCCACCCATTGAAGGCCCGATCAAATTCCCTGCAATGGCTCCAGTTGCTAATGTCCCAAGTGCCCAACCGCTTTTTTCTCGCGGTGCTTGAGAAGCAATCAATGCGGTCGCATTTGGGATATAACCAGACAAAATGCCGGTGAAAAAGCGCATGATCAACAACCAATAGACATTCGGTACAAAAGCCAAAGATCCCATAGTCACGGTCATACCGGCTGCAGCTCGGATCATCATCAAACGACGGCCTTTTTGGTCAGCTAAGTTCCCCCAAATGGGTGCAACGATAGCTGCTGCAAACGCCGTTACTGAGATTGCTAGGCCTGAGAACAACTCAATTTGATTCGTCGGTGCACCTAACTCTTCTATATATAAGGGAATAAATGGCATGACAAGACTGAAACTAGCACCTGTAAAAAAACAACCTACCCAGGATATCAGGAGGTTTCGCTTCCAATCGATCTTCATGTATAAACCTTCTTTCACACCTACTATACCGTATTGAGCTTAAAATTCAAATAAAAAAAACCTTTCTGCATGAAAATTGCAGAAAGATTTTTCTCATTAAACTCAACTAATCAATGCTAAAATGACAAAGTTTAGGATAAATAAGGCATTCACTACCCAAATGATCGGTGAAACGTCACTGAATTTGCCTTTGACAACTTTCACCAATGCATAAAAAATGAATCCAGCCGCAATCCCGTATGAAATACTATAGCAAAGCCCCATGAAGATCGAAGCAAAGAAAGCCGGAACCGCTTCTTCTAAATCTGTCCAATTGATATCTGCAAAAGAAGCCAACATCATCACACCGACTAAAATCAAGGCAGGTGCTGTTGCTTGTGCAGGAACCACCGAGATCAACGGTGAAAAGAAACTACTCAAAGCGAACAACACAGCAACCACGACCGAAGTCAATCCAGTCCGTCCACCAGCTCCAATTCCAGCTGCTGACTCTACGTAAGTGGTTGTATTAGAGGTCCCAAAAATGGCACCGACTGAAGTAGCGATGGCATCGGCAAAGAGCGCTTTATCCATTTTAGTATTAAATCCATTGCTATCTTCGAGCGCTTCTTCATCTTTTTTAGAGAAAATACCTGTGCGGCGACCGGTACCGATAAATGTGCCAATCGTATCAAACGTATCAGATAAACTAAATGCAATGATCGTCATGATCACCTGAGGGATTTTCGCAGAATCACTGAATAAAGAACCCATCCCCTCAGATCCAAATGCTGCCCCAAAGGTTGTTCCTAGTTCATTGATCGAACTGCCCAAAGAATTCCCGTGCCAATCGATCGCACTTAGATCAACAACACCCATCAAAATCCCGATAATCGTTGTGCCTAAGATACCAATAATGATTGCCCCCCGGACATTTTTGACCACAAGCAATGTCGTCAAAACCAATCCAATCAAGGCCAAAATAATTGGCGCATTGTTAAAGTTTGCCAATGCAGGAACGATCCCGCCATTAAAATTGGCACTAATGATCGTATCTCCATCGATCGTTGATCCGGTAACTGCAGCTGTATCAGCCGAAAAACTCAATAGATTGGCATTTTTGATACCGACATACGCTACAAAGATCCCGATTCCGCCCCCAATCGCATGTTGAAGACTTTCAGGAATCGCATGAATGATCAATTTTCTGATTTTTGTGATCGTGATCAAAATATTGATCAACCCACAAATGAAAACCATCGCCAATGCTTGTTGCCATGTGTACCCCAAACCAAAAACAACTGTAAAAGTGAAGAAAGCATTCAATCCCATACCTGGTGCTTGTGCATATGGTACGTTGGCAAACAACCCCATCACTAATGTGCCAATAACGGATGCAATGATCGTCGCTAGAAAGACTGCTTGAAATGGCATGCCTGCTGCTGACAAGATGGATGGATTGACGAATAAAATATAACTCATCGCGAAGAAGGTGGTCACCCCGGCCATCACTTCAGTTGATACTGTTGTCTTATTTTCCTTTAATTTGAAAAACTTTTCCATGTAAATTTTCCACTCCCGTATTCATCATTTTAGTCTTTGAAAAGAAATAAGGAATAATAGCACTTCTCATCGAACAATTACAAATTATATAGGAAAATCATTCGCTTTTCAACAAAATACACAATATATATTCTATCAAACCATTTAATGTTCGTGTTTTACGAAGTGGAGACAAAGAAAGGAAATTGAAAACTTTCATAGATTGTGAAATACCAGAAATATGTTACACTTAAGCCACTACCACAATAGAATGGAGTGAAATTTTTGAAACCAAAAATCATTGCTATTGATTTGGATGGCACTACTTTAAATACCGAATCTCAACTATCAACCAAAACGCGTGATGTCTTAGGCCGTGCTGTTCGCGCTGGCCATTATGTAACGATTGCTACTGGGCGTCCTTTTCGTATGAGTGATCAATTCTACCGTGCCCTTGATCTGAATACCCCGATGATTAACTTTAATGGTGGGTTAGTCCATAAACCGCGTCAAATTTGGCCCTCTGAAACTGAACATGCCGTTTCTCGTGAAATTGCGTTTGAATTGATGGCACAACGTGAACAACTTGGTCTATCCTTTGTTGCTGCTGAAAATCGTGAAACTTTTTTTATCGATCGATTGGATAGTTTCGATCAGCACTTCTTTTCTTACGACACTGTTTCTGAAAAAAATCTTCTGTCCAACTTGAAAACAGACCCCACCTCTTTATTGGTAAAAACCCAAAATGAGCTAGCTGAATCTGTTTCATTGCGCATCAAAGACCAATTCGATGACGCTGTTGATGTCCGCACATGGGGTGGCCCGCAAGCTATTCTTGAGATTGTGCCAAAAGGTGTACACAAAGCATTAGGCCTGTCTGTAATTGCCAAATCGATGTCATTAGGACCTGAAGACATCATTGCTTTCGGGGACGAACATAACGACTTAGAAATGCTGGAATATGCGGGTTGGGGTGTTGCTATGGCAAATGGAACCCAACAGTTGAAGTCAGTCGCCAATGACGTGACCGACAAAACGAACGGCGAAGACGGTATGGCGGATTATCTGGAAAAATATCTCGCACTATAATGAAAGATTGATCGCAAAAAAGCGGAGGCTCATGACAGCCTCCGCTTTTTATGTGATTGTTTCATAATCGATTTGTTGCGGCTGGGGCATTTCTTGATCGATGAAGAAGACTTTATACCATGTCAGAAATGTGAATACCGTCCAAATCTTACGTTGCAACTCACCTTGCCCATTACGATGATCTTCAAGCAATTGCAAAATAGCAGTTTGATCAAAAAACTCAGCTGCAAAATCAGATTTGAACAATGTTTTGACCGCAGCATACCCGGTTCCCTCTTTCAACCATGCTTTGATTGGTACTGGGAAGCCAAGTTTTTCACGATTGGCCCATTCATTTGGCAAGTGCCGATTGGCAGCTTGACGAAATACGTCTTTGGTATTGTTTTGATTGATCAAATATTTTGCAGGGATCGTTTGCGCTAGATTCATCAATTCGACATCCAGCAGAGGGACACGCAACTCCAATGAACTCGCCATGGACAATTTATCCGCCTTCAACAAAATATCTTTCGGCATCCATTGATGCACATCTAAGTATTGCATCTTATTGACCTCATCCTGAAGTCCATCTGCTTTATCATAAAATGGCGCAACGATGTCAGCAACTGTCGGTGCCTCTTGATACGCAGCCGTTAGAATGGCTGCAGCTGCTGCTTCTTCAAAAATCTCCGCCTGTCCAATGAAAAAATCTCTTGCCGGTGCTGTTGCTTCATACAAATGGATACGACCATGGAAATTTTTCATTTTTCCGATTTGCCGGCCTAAGCTAAAGCGCAATGCCCGCGGGAGTTTCTTCAATCCTTGTGCGAAGACACGCACTGCTTTGGAATTTGTATGGAACCCATAGGCAGCATACCCGGCAAACAATTCATCGGCACCCTCCCCTGATTGAACGACCCGTACTTGCTGGGCAGCCAAGTTGGCCAAAAAATACAAAGGCACACAACTTGGATTGGCATCAGGTTCATCTAAATGATACTGAATCAAGGGAAATGCGTCGAAAGACATTTCACCATTGATCACAGCTGCTGTATTCGTCAAATTCAGCTGTTCCGTTAGTTTTCGTGCTTCGATCGCTTCATTGTACGTTTTGTCATCAAAACCAATGGAGAAGGTGCGTGCTGGGCGCAAGACAGACGCAACATAACTGGAGTCCACTCCACTGGATAGAAACGATCCCACTTCCACGTCACTGATCGTATGCACATCGATGGAGGATTGGACGGCTTGATCAATTTTTTCGACCCATTCTTCTCTCGAAAAAGATTGTTTCTTCGTAAAGTCGACATCCCAATATTCTTGTATCGACAACCCGTGACGATTATAGATAAAGTAATGCCCCTCTTGTAAACGATGCACGCCTTTAAAGAAGGTTTCACCATTTAAGGGTGAGTATTGGAAAGTCAAATACGGTTTTAACGCCGCTTTATTGAGTACTTTGTCAAAATCTGGATGAGGCAGAAAACTTTTGATCTCTGAGCCAAACATAAATGTGTCATTCATTTGCGCAAAGTAATACGGTTTGATCCCAAAATGATCGCGGGCACCAAACAATTCTTTTTTCTCATGATCCCAGATGGCAAAGGCAAACATCCCTCGCAGTTTTTGCAAGACTTCTGTTCCCCACTCTTCATATCCGTGGAGAACCACTTCCGTATCCGCATGCGTCGAAAAAATGTGTCCTGCAGCAATCAAGTCTTTCCTTAACGATTGAAAATTATATATTTCTCCATTGAAAATAATCACTTTGCTACCATCTTCATTAAAAATTGGCTGGGAACCACCCGCCAAATCAATGATCGACAATCTGCGAAAGCCTAAAGCAACGTGATCATCCACAAATTGACCCGCACTACTCGGTCCGCGATGAATGATTCGCTCCATCATCTCTTGAATGATTGGCTCTTTACCTTTTTTCGTATTTACAAAACCAACTATACCGCACATATTTTCACTTCCGTTTTCATATTACATTTTCATTACAGTCAAGATATATCATACCACAAAATTCTGTTCTTTATAGTTGTTTTTTTATATTATAGCAATAATTTAAATTTACACTAAAAATAAAAAGCAAAAGAATGCTCGTACAGCAATCTTTTGCTTGATCATCGGGGTTCCCACCTTACAAAACTGTTATCTGGAAATACAAAAACATCTGTGCAGTTCTTAAGAAATTATTTATCATTACTGGTCTTATCCAGTTTTTGTTGGACGAAATCAAAAAAAGGTGCTATTCTGATAATGGAATTTCGTTATCAACTAACCGTTGCCTTTCGTTTCAACGATTAAGAAAGGAGAATGACAATTGACATTCTATAACACAGATATGCAATATCGGGTAACCCTTGATACAAAGTTGAATCTATTTATTGTCTTTGACAAGAAAAATGCGAATCACTTTGCGACAGGTATTACGATCGAACAAGCTGTACAAGAATTGAATAAAACTGCATAAGGAGTTCATCCAAATGAAGGAAACCGATTCGTACTGAAAGCACCTCGCTAAACTGATTAGCAGGTGCTTTCTTGTGTTTTATGGACGTATTATTCAATTTTCTGCTTTTTCATCATGATCTTTCACCGCGGATCCATCCGCTTTGGCCGACGCTTTTTCTTTCTTCTGTCCTGTCTGGGCTTCATCTACATGCATAATTGCATCCACAGAATCTGCTTTCAAAAATACATTCAACCCTTTGACCGCCGTTTTGGTGACACGCATAATATAATCTTTTTCGTATTCAGCCATTGTGATCCCTCCTAGGTTATCGTAAAATATATTAAACAGAAGCGGCATGCTATTTGCGCCATTTCTTCTATCTATCATAGCACACATTCGGAGGTGTATCATGAAATTCCATACATATAAGGATGCTGACAAAACATTTTTTGCTGTAGCCATTACCTTCTTTATTCTAGGGATAAGCATGAAATTTTTCTGGTTGCCTGCACTATTGTTTTTACTAGCAGCTTTTTTAAAAAAATAAGTATAGAAAGATGCCATGTTCTCTGATTGAAGGCCATTTTTATTAAATATCAACATAAAGAAACCAGCGCGGCATAAGTAATTCTTATACCTCGCTGGTTTCTTTTCATATATTGCGTAAGGAGAGTACAGGATTTGAACCTGCGCGCCGGGATGAACCGGGTCGGCGGATTTCGAGTCCGCTGCATTACCACTCTGCCAACTCTCCATAACAGTTATTTTCGCTATTTTTTTTTAAAATGTCAAGGATAAATTCAAAAAATCCCCTGGACCTATCTATTGCTTCAAAACGCAGAAAAACCGTTATCAATCTTCCTAAAACAAGGTTGATAACGGTTATCTCTCCTTCATTTATGCCTGATTAAAAATATATGTATCTGTTTTGGCTAAAACACCTTGAAACGTTTCATTGATCACTTTGATGATTTGATCTTCTGACGGTGCAATGATCCCAGCCGACATCAGCGAAGCGATCCCTGTCACAACGATCCAGACACCATTATGCAACGCTTCTATGGTATCTTCAGCAAGATCATTGTACTTCGGTTCTGATAGAATCAGTGATTTGAAATAGTTTGATGAAAATTCATGCATCATTTCCCCACCGCCATAATCATCGATAAAAAGGGCGATATAAAGGTTATGTTTTTCTTGAGCGAAATGAATATAGTTCAAACCTAAATCAACAAGCTTATCTCCAGTTCTAACAACGGGGAAAACATTTTCTGATAAATCTTTGAAAACAGCCTCTACTAACGTGTTCTTCAAGTCTTGCATATTGTTGAACTCTAAGTATATGGGTTGGGTAGAAATGCCCATGTGTTTCGCGATGTTTCGCGCCGTGAAATTACCGAATCCTTCTTTGTTGATCAATTCGTACGCGGCCTTCAAAATGTGCTCTCTTGTATAGACCTTCCTTCGCATCAAAAAAATCCCCCTTTTACTCTTTATTCAATTGTACATGAGAATAAAGAAAATTTAAAATGAAACACACCACTAGTTATCTTATTTATTATTCTGACAAAAAGATGCAAATGAATCAATAGAAACATATAAACAAATCTAGGAGAAACTTGTTCCCAATGTTATGTTTAAAAAGTTTGTCTATTCATTCTTGTTCATAAGCAGAAGAAATTGTACACTTAGGAAGATATATGCTAAGCGCACAAAAGCGCAGCAAAGGAGTATGCCGATGGTGGAATCAAAAGAGTTGCTATTAGAAACTTGCTTGTTAGCAGGGAAAATCATGATGGAAAATGGCTCAGAAGTGTATCGTGTAGAGGACACAATGAATCGAATTGCGGCGAATGCCGGTGAAGCTGACAGCATTAGTTACGTGACGGCAACTGGGATTTTCATGGGCTTGCGCAGCAGCCATTACGCGCAAGTGGAGAATGTACATGACCGTGTGATCAATCTAGAAAAAATCGTTGCTGTCAATCGCTTGTCGCGAGAATATGCGGCCAAATCGCTTTCACTGATCGAATTGCATCACGCGCTTAAAGCAGTCAACAGCACCACGCCGAGTTTTTCTTTCCCCTTGCAGGTCCTTAGTGCAGGCGTCGTCAGCAGTACGTTGATGATCATTTTCGGCGGTGGCTGGATTGATTTTTTGCCGACATTTTTGATTGGCAGTATCGGATTTATGATTGCCATTTGGGTCAAAAAACGCATTGACATCCGCTTTTTAGATATGTTTTGTGCGTCATTGGTGATTGGCAGTTTGTCGATCTTGGCGGTCCATTTTCAGGTTGCAGTCAATGTCGACAACTTGATCATTGGGGCTGTCATGCCTTTGGTTCCCGGCGTGGCGATCACCAATTCATTTCGTGATATTCTAGCCGGTCATCTGATCAGTGGCATGGCACGAGGAACGGAAGCAATCTTCACTGCGGCGGCGATCGGTGTTGGGATTGCTACGATCTTTACTTTGGTAGGAGGGATCTCATGACGATTTTGATCCATATAGCTTTTAGTTTTGTCAGTACTGTTGCGTTCGGTGTGCTGACAAACATCCCGAAACGGGCATTGATTGCCACTGGTGCAGCTGGCATGATTGGCTGGTTGATTTATTGGGGATTGCAGCAACAGGGTTATGGTATCGGCAGCGCGAACTTTTTGGCTGCATTTGCGGTTGGTTGTGTCAGTATCTTTTTCTCTAGACGAAAGAAAATACCGATGATCATTTTTAACATTCCTAGCTTAGTCCCTTTAGTACCGGGTGGTCCAGCATATAAAGCGGTGCGAGAATTTGCCTTAGGCGACAATTTTGTTGGTTTGGAAAATCTGATGATCGTTGTGATCACAGCAGGCGCGATCGCCGGGGGATTTATGATGACAAATGTTGTAGAAAAGTCGATCATGCATTGGCAAATGAAACGCTTATTCAATAAATAATAAGCCGTTGAAAAGGATGATTTTGAGTACGAAACGGTTTCAAATCATAATTTTTTATTATTTCAGACTTTAGTACAATGCAATTTTACAAGGATTCTTCTATAATCAAGACAGAACTTACAAAACTGTTTGATGAATGTCATTTCTTTTACTGGCTTTTTTCGTTTCCACCCAGTATAGTGAAATTAATGAAACATAAAGGAGATGAAGTCCTGTGAGTGTTGCAACTTCTCGTCGAATTATTAATATGATCTCAATCATCGGGTTAGGTTTATCGATTGCTTTGTCCATTTATTTTATCAATCTAGGTGTGTTTAAAGACATCAATGCATTGAGGGGATTGGTCGGACACTCTGTGATCTTAGGACCCATCATTTTTATCTGTTTACAAATCTTGCAAGTCGTCATACCGATCATTCCTGGCGGAATCTCCAGTGCAGCTGGTGTCTTGATCTTTGGCCCATATATGGGCTTTGTTTATAACTATGTAGGTATCTGTATCGGTTCAGTCATTATCTTTTTGCTAGGTCGGCGATATGGTAAGCCATTTATTCTCAGCATGATCAGTGACAAAACTTACAACAAATATATTGGCTGGTTAGACAACCAAAGCCGCTTTGAAAAACTCTTTGCTGTCGCGATCTTCCTACCTGTCGCACCGGACGATGCACTTTGTTTGATGGCTGGTTTGACCAATATTTCTTTGAAAAAATTTACCTTGATCATTCTATTAGCAAAACCGATCTCTATTTTCTTGTATAGCATGGCATTGATCTATGGTGGTACATTCTTGACAGGTTTATTGGGTGGTTGATTGATCTCCTACCCTTTTTTACGAATCAACTGTGAGGAACTCTCGCAAGTACCTAACTTATTATGGGCTTGTTGATGACTTCTCTGGCAGTTGGTTCTTTTTTATTTCCATTTGTTATATACTAATTGACAACAACTTTTTGTTAGGATGAGGCATATGAACTATTTAAAAAACAGTTTGATCAATACATGGGATTTTCTAAAATCTAGTGATGCTTATTTTCGTGATGTGCTCTTGATGCATGGGGCCCTTTTATTTTTGGTGATCCCTATTCTATCGGCATCAACGAAATTCGTACTGAAACGCGGCGGTTTCACTTATTTGTCATTTGACAATGTTGGGAGTATCTTTACTGAGCATCCGATGGTGTTGTTCTCTTTGACCGTGATTTTACTTTTGATTTTAGTTGCGGTATTCTTTGAATTCACTTTTCTGTTGCTGAGTGTTTACTTCATTAAGAAACAGCAACCGATCAGCTTGAAACAATTGTTGCGGATGACCTTGTTGCAGATGAGAAAATTAAGACCAATGACGTTTTTGTTTTTCTTGTTCTATTTCTTGCTGGTATTGCCGATTGGCGGATTGAGTTTCAATTCTGATTTATTGGCAAAAATCAAAATTCCGGCTTTTATTATGGATTTCATTTTTGCCAATCGTGTACTCATTATTGGTGCTGTCTTACTGATCTATGTGTTGCTGATCTATCTTGGGATCCGCGTCATTTTTGCTTTACCGGAAATGATTTTAAGGGATTTGCCTTTTCGTCTAGCAATCAAGGAAAGTCTGCAAGTGACTAAACGCCGCTTCTTTGCGATCGTTGGTCAGTTTGTTTTTATCGGGGGCAGTATTCTCTTGCTTTCGTCCATTGGTTTCGGCTTGCTGATTGGACTGCAAGCGTTGATCGAAAATTTTTTCCCATCCTCATCTTTATATAGCGCCGTTTTTATTATGACTTTCTTGCAGTTTATTCTGTTGCTGAATATCATTCTGTCGACGGTGGCTATTTTCTACATTATTGTCGATTTTATGGATGATGAAGGATTTTTGCCGGCTATTCCGGCTAGCTTTATTCAAGAACCGATGGCTTCCAAAACATTTTTAGGGGTAGAAGGATTCTTATTTACCTTTATAACCGTCCTTTTTGGTGTAGGTGTGAGTTTGTACAATATGAACTACCTGACTTCTGCAGCGAGTGCCAAACCCCTCACGATTTCTCATCGTGGGGTCAGTAATGGGCAAGGCGTTCAAAATTCCCTTGAAGCGTTGCGTTTCACAAGTGAAACGTATCATCCCGATTACGTGGAAATGGATGTCCAGCAAACGAGTGATGGTGCCTTTATCGTTTACCATGATTTTACTTTTCCGCCATTGACAGGTGCCAAAGGAAAACCGGAGCAATCGACGCTAGCCTACGCGCAATCGTTAACTGTTTCAGAAAACGGGGAAACCGCTGAGATTCCAACCTTTGATGCGTATCTGGCACTAGCTAATCAACTGGATCAAAAACTATTGGTTGAGATCAAAACACAAAAAAAAGAAGTCGATACCCTTGTCCAAAACTTCTTAGCACAATACCAAGAAGACTTGATCACGAATGGACATATCATGCAAAGTCTGACGTACAATGTCGTGGAAGAATTGAAAACACAAGCACCAGAATTGGTGACTGGCTATATCATGCCTTTCAATATCGTTGGACCGCCTATTACCAGCGCTGATTTTTTGACAATGGAATTCAGTACGATCAACCGTAATTTCATCGCCTCTGCCAAAGCGGATGACAAGGAGGTCTTTGTCTGGACGCCGAATGACACAGATGATATTAGTCGGATGCGTTTCTACGGGGTGGATGGGATCATTACTGATCAGATGGGTCTATTGAATCAAGAAGTGAATGTCGACATGGATGAGATGACCTATTCAGATAAACTGCTGAACTTTGTGATCGGGGTTGGCTAAATGGAAAAAGCTGTTGATGTACGATCGCATCAACAGCTTTTATTATGCTGCATGGATCGCAGCGTGTATGTTATTAAAAGTCACGATCATTCGATGATTGCACTCAAATACCCACTCTTTGTCTTCTTCTTCACAAGCTGTGACAATAATCAGCGCTGTATTCAGATATAACTTCTCTATTGTGCCTTCTACGTGTTTTTTCGTACCCACCGGTTGACAACGATAGGTTTGTCCAATATTGATCTGTTCCATATACTCACCTCAAACAATCATTTTTCTTAAGGCTATCATAACAAATAAACAAGCGAATGAAAACGCTTTTTAAACAAAAAAAGTATTTATTTATTTCGCTGTTTTTATCTCACTTTTAGATGACAAATTCGTTCGCTCGTTCTCTCAACCCTGTTCGTGCCTGTCCTGACTTTTCGTATTACACTAGAGAAAATCAATGAGGGAGTGATGATCATGCCTATGATTCAAACATTCGTCATTTTGTTATTGTCAGCTGCATTGCTTTTCGGCTTAAAAGAAAACCATTGATGCATGCCATAATGCCGTCTACTGTCTGCTTGAAATAAAAAAGTCCCTGCCATCCAGAAAATTGGATGACAGGGACTTTGATGAATCTTGACGCTTATAGACGTTCGTTCAATTCTTTGGCAAGATCTTCAAAACCTGGTTTGCCAAGTAAAGCAAACATGTTTTTCTTGTAAGCTTCTACGCCTGGTTGGTCAAATGGATTGACGCCATTCAAGTATCCTGAGATTGCAACGGCAATTTCAAAGAAGTACATTGTATAGCCTAAAGTGTAGGCATCCATCGTAGGGATCTTCACCAAAAGATTTGGTACATCGCCATCAGTATGGGCCAATAACGTACCTTCAAACGCTTTTGTATTGACGAAATCAACTTCTTTACCTTGTAAGTAGCCTAATCCATCTAGATCAGCTTCTTGGGTTGGGATCGTGATTGATTTGCGTGGTTTTTCAACTTTTACGACTGTTTCGAAGATATTGCGACGGCCTTCTTGGATATATTGACCAAGAGAGTGCAAGTCAGTTGAAAAATTGGCGCTTGAAGGGTAAATGCCTTTTTGGTCTTTTCCTTCTGATTCGCCGAACAATTGTTTCCACCATTCAGAGAAATATTGCATGCCTGGTTCGTAGTTGATCAATAATTCAGTTACTTTGCCTTTACGGTAAAGGATATTACGCATAGCTGCGTACTGATATGCTTCATTTTTTTCAAGGTCATCTGTCGCATACGCATCACTTGCATCAGCAGCCCCTTGCATCAACGCATCGATGTCAGCACCTGTAGCGGCGATTGGCAATAACCCAACAGCTGTTAAGACAGAGAAACGTCCACCAATATCATCGGGAATCACGAATGTTTCCCAGTTTTCCGCATCAGCTTCAACTTTTACAGCACCTTTGGCTTTATCCGTCGTTGCATAGATCCGTTTGTTGGCTTCTTCTTTACCATACTTCTCGATCAAACGTTCTTTGAAGACACGAAAGGCGATTGCAGGTTCAGTCGTTGTACCTGATTTAGAAATCACGTTCACTGAGAAATCACGTTCGCCAATGATATCGATCAAATCTGCCAAGTACGTAGATGAGATTGAATTTCCAGCGAAGAAGATTTGCGGTGCTTTACGTTCTTCTTTGCCAACTAAGTTATAGAAAGAATGATTCAAGAAATCGATTGCCGCTTTGGCACCTAAATATGAACCGCCAATTCCGATAACAACTAAAACGTCAGAATCTGATTGAATTTTTTCTGCTGCTTTTTTGATTCGTACAAATTCATCTTTATCATAATTTTTAGGTAGATCGATCCAGCCTAAAAAGTCACTTCCTGCGCCTGTTCCTTCTCTTAATTGTTTGTCTGCTGCTGTGACTTGACTTTGCATGTAACCCAATTCGTATTCGTTGACGAAAGGTGCTACTTTTGAATAGTCAAATTTGATGTGTGACATGATTTGTCCTCCTTGAAAAAATAGTTTTTCATACAGTATCTACTTTACGTTTTTTTTCAACTTTTTTCAAGTAATTCCTAATATATCGCCTGTTAGGTATTTTTAGACAAGTCCTTGGGCAAACATTGCTTTAGCAACCTTTTCAAACCCTGCCACGTTGGCACCCAGCATGAAATTATTTTTTTGATCAAATTTTTCAGCAGTATCACGGCAAGATTCATAAATATTTTTCATGATATCGTCTAATTTTTCATCCACTTCTGCTTTCTCCCACTGCAATCGTTGAGAGTTTTGGCTCATTTCTAATGCAGATACGGCTACGCCACCCGCATTGGCTGCTTTACCTGGGCAATAGTAGATGCCTTCTTCGATGAAATATTCTGCCGCTTCTAGCACACTTGGCATATTTGCGCCCTCTGACACGACTCTCACACCATTTTTCTTCGCTCTTTTTGCTTGCTCCAAATTGATTTCATTTTGCGTTGCACATGGAAAAGCCAATTCCGCTTCTGTATCAAAGTCCCAGACAGATGCGCCTTCGTGGTATTCTGCAGAAGGACGTGCCTCAGCATAGGCTGTTAGGCGTTCCCTTTTGACTTCTTTCAATTCTTTCAGTAAAGCCAGATCGATGCCTTCTTTGTCATAAATGAAGCCTGATGAATCAGAACATGTCACAGGGATCGCACCTAATTCTTGTAATTTTTCGATGGCATAGATGGCAACATTCCCACTACCGGAAACGATGGCTTTTTTGCCAGAGAAATCTTCGTCTAAGTCCTTCAAAAGATGTTTGACAAAATAGACTGCGCCATACCCTGTTGCTTCCGTCCGGTTCTTGCTGCCCCAGAAATCTAGAGGTTTACCGGTTAATACGCCGGCATCATATTGTTTTAATCGTTTGTACGCACCGAATAAGTAGCCAATCTCACGGCCGCCAACCCCAATATCCCCCGCCGGAACATCTAAGTCTGGGCCAATATGTTTCGATAATTCGGTCATAAAGCTTTGGCAAAAACGCATGACTTCAGCATCAGATTTGCCTTTAGGGTCGAAATCACTTCCACCTTTCCCACCACCGATGGGTAAACCAGTTAAACTGTTCTTGAAGATTTGCTCGAACGCCAAAAACTTCAAAATACTCAAATTGACACTTGGATGGAAACGTAATCCGCCTTTGTAAGGTCCCATGGCAGAGTTGAATTGAATGCGGTAGCCGCGATTGACTTGCCAGTTTCCTTGGTCATCTTGCCAAGGAACACGGAACTGGATAAAGCGTTCTGGTTCAGTCAACAACCCTAGCACATTTGATTCAATATATTCTGGATGCTCCTCCAAAAATGGAACAATTGTCGGTAAGAATTCATCTACTGCTTGCAGAAATTCCGTTTGGTACTGGTCTCTATCATGGATTTTCGTTTGAATGTCTTGAACATATGCTGAAGCTTTTGTCATAGTGCATTACCTCCTTTAAGATATTCTCTATTTTATAGAAAATTTCAGAAATTGCACGCTTTTTTTTCAAATTGTCAGAATTTTTTTTCAATTCCTTTTAAGATGCTTGCTCTACTGCAGTTGTATGGGATATGTTACAATGCAACAGAGGTGAAAATGATGAATAAAAACTACGATGTCATCGTTGTAGGTGCTGGGACCAGCGGCATGATGGCTGCCATCACGGCGGCGCAACAAGGGGCACGCGTGTTGTTGATAGAAAAAAATAAAAAAATCGGTAAAAAACTTTTACTCACTGGTGGTGGCCGTTGTAATGTCACCAATAATCGTCCTGTTGATGACCTAGTGGCACATATCCCTGGGAATGGCAAATTTCTTTATAGTACCTTTTCTCAGTTTAATAATTTTGATGTGATGACATTCTTCAATGATTTGGGGGTCGTGCTGAAAGAAGAAGACCATGGCAGAATGTTTCCCGTCACAAATAAATCGAAAACCATTGTGGAGGCCTTGCACACAGCAATCAATGACCAGCATGTGACGCTACTGACCAATACTGTCGTTACGAAACTACTGCACGATGGCCAACAGATCCAAGGTGTCCGAACAGAGCTAGACGAGTACACTGCACCAAGCGTGATCTTAACAACAGGCGGAAAGACCTATCCATCCACTGGTTCCACAGGTGATGGCTATACAATGGCCAAAAAAGTGGGCCATACGATCACCCCACTCTATCCCACGGAATCGCCTTTGATCTCCGAAGATGATTTTATCCTTGAAAGAACCTTACAAGGTATCTCTTTGCAAGACATCGATTTGACCGTCTTGAATGCCAAAAGAAAACCAGTCGTCACCCACACGATGGACTTGCTGTTTACCCATTTCGGTGTTTCTGGACCTGCGGCTTTGCGCTGTTCTTCCTTCGTTAATACCGCATTGAAAGACGGTCCTGTGTCCGTTGTTGTAGATAGCTATCCACAACGCAGCGTAACTGCTTTAGCAACAGAACTTCACGATGCCGCCCAATCGAAAAAACAACTCAACAACGCGCTAAGCGGGTTCTTGCCAGAGCGTTTGATGCGCTTCTTTATTGAAAGGCTCGGCTTGATGGACAAAATTGCTGAAAAAACTTCTCTGGAGGAATTGACAGATCTTGCGGGCTTGATGAAAGGTTTTGAGATCAATATCATCCGCACTTTCCCCATTGAAAAATCATTTGTTACCGGTGGTGGGATCCATCTGAAAGAAATCAATCCCAAAACAATGGAAAGCAAAAAAATCAATGGACTATATTTTGCTGGCGAATTGATCGATATCAATGGCTACACAGGTGGCTTCAATATTACGGCAGCTTTTTGTACTGGTCATGTTTCTGGAAAGAACGCCGCAGAAACCGCTAGTTATTTTGCCTATTAGTTCATTCTTTCGTTAGCTCCTTGAGCCAGTCTTTACGGCTGGCTCTTTTTGCGTATCAGTTGGTGTTTCTCTGCAGAAGGCGTACACTTAAGCTAACTAAATAACGGAGTGTGATTGCCATGAAACGAATGTCCAGAGGAAAATTTGACAAAATGCAAAAATTAGCCAATGCAGATGGTGTGATTGCCGCGTTGGCGATCGACCAAAGAGGTTCCATGAAAAAAATGATGAAGGCTGCTACGGGACCTGACAACTTCACAATGGATCATATCTACGAATACAAAAAGTTGGTTTCACAAGAGTTAACTAAGTATGTCAGTAGTATTCTGCTTGATGAAGAATATGGATTTATGGGCATAGAAGCGAAAAACCCGCAGGCTGGATTGATTTTGTCTTATGAAAAAACAGGCTATGATGTCAACACGCCCGGCAGATTACCTGAGATTTTACCAAATGAATCTTTACAACGCCTAGTCAAAAAAGGGGCGGATGCTGCGAAAGTATTGGTTTACTACAATCCTGATGAACCACAAGAAATATTGGACATAAAACATGCTTTCCTAGAACGTTTGGGCACTGAAGCGCAAGCTGCTGATATTCCATTATTTGTCGAGCCCATCGTGTATGATGATGAGATCACAGATCCTATATCGCCAGCATTTGCCAAAATCAAGCCAAGCAAGGTGATACGGACGATCCAAGAATTGACCAAAGACCAATACCATATCGATATTTTGAAAGTCGAGGTACCTGTGCAATTCAACTTGGTTGAAGGCTATCAAAAAGAAGGTTTAGAAGCAGTCTACACGCAAGAAGAAGCGGCTAACTACTTTAAAGAAGCCAGTGAAGCGGCCACTCGTCCATTTATCTATTTGAGTGCAGGTGTGCCGGCAAATGTCTTTCGAGAGGAACTCATTTTTGCTGGACAACATGGCGCCACATTCTCCGGCATCTTAGGGGGGCGTGCCACTTGGCGAGATAGTGTTGACATCTATGGCAAACAAGGGGCAGATGCGCTGATTGAATGGTTAGATACCACAGGCAAAGAAAATGTGGAAGAGTTGAATGCCATTTTGACACAATATGCCACACCGTGGTATGCATTTTATGGTGGCTTAGAAAATATTGAGGTCTTTGATCTAAACGTGGCGGACTGATGACAGACGACAAAAAGCGCAAACCAAGACGACTTGGTTTGCGCTTTTTGCTTATTCAGCTGCCAAAATATCGACAAACTGGGCTTTTGTCAACACCAAGAGATCCTCTGGTGCAAGGCCCATCTGTAATCCGCGTTTGCCTGCGGAAATAATGATTTCCTTCAGATTCTCCGCACTTGCATCAACAAATGTCGGAAATAATTTTTTCATACCGATCGGTGAACAGCCTCCACGAATGTAACCGGTGGTTTCTTCTAATTCTTTGACATGAAGCATCTCGACTTTTTTATTTTGACTGACTTTTGCTATTTTCTTTAAATCCAAAGCCGCATTTCCTGGAATTACTGCCACCAAAGGGCCCGTCTTGTTGCCAACTGCCACTAACGTTTTGTAGATGGCTTGTGGTGTATCCAATTGTTCAGCTACGGTTGTTGCATCTAAATGGTCCTCAGACCATGCATAGGTATATTCTTGATAGTTGATTTTACGTTGCTCCACCAATCGAATCGCATTGGTTTTTTGACTCTTTTTTGCCATAATATCCCTTCTATCTCTATGATTCCATTTTGATCTCAAATTCATCTAAGTAACTTTGCATGTGTTCCACGGGAATTTGACCTGGTGCTGATGCCTCGCCTAAAGAAGCAAAGGTAAACACTGAGCCGGTCAATGAGCCGCTGACACGGCTGATTTTGCCTAAATCTCCCATGGACATAATCGCTAAAGGCAATTGATTAAAGCCGCGGGCCTTCGTGATGATCCCCATTAAACGCAAGACATCTTGTATTTGATTCGGCATCATCGCTAACTTGCCGATATCTGCGCCAAACTGATTCATGATACCAATCCGCAAAATCAAGACCGCATCTTCTGGTGTTCCTTCAAAATCATGATTGCTTAAAATCAATTTGACTTTGGCTGCTTTGATTTCTTTTATAAACTGTCGACCTAGAAATTCCGCTTTTTCCAATTCAATATCGATCCAATCAATCAAGCCGGATTCCGCTGCTGCCTTGCAAAGTATTTTGTATTGGGTCAATGAATATGGCCGCTGGCCACCTTCTTCCAGCGTTCGAAACGTGAACAATAAGACTTTTGATTTCAGCGTTGTGCGAATATGAGAGAGCACATCTAAAACTGCCTGTACATCTGCTGCATGTTTGTAATGATCAACACGCCATTCAACGACATCTGCATCAGATTCTTGTGCTGTCAATGCTTCTTTGATGATTTCTTCATTTGTAGTGCCAATCAACGGCACACATATCAAGGGCTGTTTGCCGTTTTCAGTTGTCGGAATTTCTATTGTCATCTATTTCACTCCTTATGGATTTGATAAAAGAATACTTTTAGATAATTGCCTTCATTAAAATGGCGATCGACTGCAAAATCGCTTGGTAAACGGTAAGTATGCAAACAGTCAAAGGACACGTGTGCGTCGTTCAGTGCGTCCTCGATCAATTCTTGAAACTTGCCAATCGGTAAATTGGCTGCATTCGTTGAAGCGATCAACAGACCATCATTTGCTAAGATTGCTAAGCTGTCAGTTACCAGCTCCCCATAATTCTTGGCTACAGAAAAAACTTTCTTTTTGTTGCGGGCAAAACTTGGCGGATCCAACACGATTGCATCAAATCGCAGATGTTTTTTCTTGGCATATTGAAAATAACCAAAGACGTCCATCACATGGATTTTTTGCGTTTCTGGATCGATCCCATTGACGCTAAATTGTTCTCGTGTCTTCTCTAGGCTTCGTTTTGCCAGATCAACACTGGTTGTTTGACTGGCGCCCCCCATGGCTGCTGCCACAGAAAAGGCACCGGTATAACTGAACATATTCAATAGTGTTTTCCCACTAACTAAACCATCCACAAGTTGACCGCGCACTTCTTTTTGATCCAAAAAGATGCCCGTCATCAAGCCTTCATTCAAGTAGGTCGCATAGGTAATGCCATTTTCCAATACCAATAACGGTTCCGGTGCTGTTTCTCCAAATAGCCATTGCGATTCAGGTAAATCTGCAGTAAAACGAATTTTTTCGGCTGCGCCGATAATTTCAGGAAAGATCTGTTGAAAAGCTGCAACGATTTCCTGCTTATGCTGATAGAGGGTCTGGTTGTACCATGAAAAAACGGCATAAGTCGCATAAAGATCAATCGTCAAACCGCCAACTTGATCCCCTTCGCCATTGAACACGCGAAATGCTGTCGTGGTGTCATCTTGATAGTAGCTGCTGCGCTTCCCTTTGGCTTTTGCAAACCGGCCTTCAAAGAACGCTTGATCGATGACAGTCTCTTCAAATGCCAATACCCAGCCCAAGCCTTTGTTTTGTTCTCCTAGATACCCTACGCCTAAAATCTGTTGCTGCGGGTCGACAAAGTTGATCCATTCAGTGCTGGTTTTGGCTTGTTCTAGATCCTCTTTTTGGATCAGCGGATGGCGCTTGCGAAACTTGGCTATCCCTTTTTTGTTTAATGTTAGATTCATATTGATCGGCTCCATTCATTCTTCTTTCAAGTATAGCAAAAAGCCGATTCTTTGTCTGTATTCTTGAAAGTAAAGAAATACTTAATTCCCTGCTGCTTCAAGGAATACATTTGACACCTATGACCTTGACTAGTAGAATATACTGTGATGTAAAATCGATCAAATTTCGTTTATACAGGAAAAGAGAGGACGATTCCTTTGAAAAAAAATAAAGCATCCACGATAGTGAATACACGAATGGGCTTTTTCTTTTTGTTGGCCCTATTGTTTTGGTTAAAAAATATTTTTGCTTATATGGTGGATTTCCACCTTGGGATTGAAAGTGCGGTACAGTATTTCATTCTGTTTATCAATCCGATAGCAACTACCTTGCTGCTATTATCCATCGCTTTATATGTTAGAAGAACGAAGGCCGCCTATATCACGATGCTTGTGATCTATTTCTTAATGACCTTGCTGCTCTTCTCCAATGTGTCTTATTATCGTGAATTTACCGATTTCATCACGATCAATACAATGTTGGGTGCTGGGAAAGTGGCCAGTGGATTAGGTGAAAGTGCGATTCGGTTGTTTAGACCTTATGATGTCTTGTACTTTATCGACTTTATCATTCTGATTGCTGCTTTCGTCATGAAAAAAATCAAAATGGATACACGTCCAGTGCGTGCCAGAATGGCATTTGCCATGTCGACACTTGCAGTGATGGTCTTTTCTGCCAATCTATTTATGGCAGAAGCCGATCGTCCAGAATTATTGACACGGACATTCTCTCGTGATTACTTGGTCAAATACCTAGGGATCAATGCCTTTACTGTCTATGACGGCGTTCAGACCTATCAAGCTTCACAAGTTCGTGCTGAAGCAAGTCCCAATGATATGGACGAGGTCGAAAGCTATGTCAAAGAACATTATGCTGAACCTAACGATGACTTGTTTGGTATCGCCAAAGGCAAAAATGTCATCTATATCCATTTAGAGAGTACACAGCAATTTCTGATCGATTACAAATTGAAAGATGAAAATGGTGTGGAACATGAAGTCATGCCATTCATCAATAGTCTTTATCATAGTGACAGTACCTTTAGTTTTGATAATTTCTTCCATCAAGTCAAAGCGGGCAAAACCAGTGATGCTGAAACTTTATTTGAAAACTCATTGTTTGGATTGAATCAAGGGGCTTTGTTTACGCAACTCGGGGGCAAAAACACCTTTGAAGCAGCGCCAGATATTCTTGGTCAAACTGAAGGCTATACAAGTGCTGTTTTCCATGGGAATACCGGTACTTTCTGGAATCGGAATGAAACCTACAAACGATTTGGCTACGATTATTTCTTTGACGCTTCTTATTATGATGTCACTGATGAAAATTCATTCCAATACGGCTTGCATGACAAACCGTTCTTTGAACAATCTGCTCAATATTTGGAACACTTGCAGCAACCATTTTATGCTAAGTTCTTAGCTGTATCCAATCACTATCCTTACTCAGAATTTACCAATGATGATGGTGGCTTCCCATTAGCAACTACATCTGACGAAACGATCAACGGCTACTTTGCTACTGCAAATTATTTAGATACAGCAGTCGAAGAGTTCTTCAACTACTTGAAAGAAAGTGGTTTGTATGACAATTCAGTGATCGTGCTTTATGGTGATCACTATGGTATCTCAAACTCAAGAAACAAAAACTTGGCTGAATTGCTTGGTAAATCAAGCAGCAGCTGGACAAATTATGACAATGCTTCCTTACAACGTGTACCTTATATGATTCATATCCCTGGTCAAACAAATGGCGGGATCAATCATACGTATGGCGGTCAAGTCGATGCATTGCCAACACTACTTCACTTGTTGGGTGTTGATACATCAAACTATATCCAACTAGGTCAAGATTTATTCTCAGATGAGAATGAACAATTGGTGGCCTTTAGAGATGGCGACTTTGTCACACCTGAGTATACGTATTATGGTGGGACGTTGTATAGCAACAGTACTGGCATGGCGATTACCAATCCTTCCGATGCATTGCAGCAGCAGGTAGATGATTGGAAAGCCAAAGTGGACAAACAGTTATCGGTTTCTGATCAAATCAACAATGGCGATTTACTGCGTTTTTATGCGAAGAGTGGTTTAGAAGAAGTCGATCCAGATAGTTACAACTACAAAGATGGCCTACAGCAAATGCTTGATATCGAATCGAATTTAGGTGATGACTCGACAAGCTTGTTCTCTCAAAATGGCAATCAATCTACTGTAGATCTTTATCAAACAAAGACCTATAAAGAATACGAAGAACAGATTCAAGAAGATACCAGCGATTCGCAAGATTAGCCTATGTTCATCCACCAGTTCATTACTGGTGGGTGTTTTTTTTGTCAATGATCGTCGTACCTCAAATGTTTTCTTTTTTTTACTATAAGAACTTCATACTTTATTCAAACTCCCATTTTATACTATACATAAGATGAGGTGAATGAAATGAGAACCGTGAAGTTTGCAATAGCTAGTTTGTTTTATCATAAAAAAGCAATGATTCTGTATACGCTCGTTTCTTTTTTTGCGATGCTCGGTTTGATCGTCACCTTTGCCTTGATCTACTCTTTAGATCAAGTACTGGCCCAGACGAATGAACTCTTGGGCACAGATGATCTGCAATCAAAATTAACCAATGAGATACAACCGATCACCACCCTTTATCAGCACCTGTTTTATTTGATTTTTGGGGCGTATTTACTGGTGATTTGCGGTTTTCAATTTTATTATCAGTTACATAAACGCAATGAATATTCAGCATGGCTGACCACTGGATCCTCTACCCGTCAATGGGCTGGGATGCAGTTGATTGAAATGTGGGTTCCTTTGATGCTTGCGGCAATTGCTGCATTTACACTGCTGATGCTCTTCCAACCTTATTTCCAACAAGAGTTGCTTAGCGGTCACATCTTTGTCTTAGATCGAGAAAACACCTCGGCCCATATTTGGCAGAGTGTCCAAAGTTCCCAGAACGAAGAATTCGGGATCACGATTCCCCAAAATAACCAGGTCTTTGTGCAAAACGTTGAATTGAACAGCACCGCTTGGTTATCGATCATGTTTCATAGTACGCGACAAGCCATCCTTATTTTGACTGCTGCAGTGATAACGATCACTAGTTTGATAGTCAGCGGTCATTGTTTGTATTGGAGGAAAAAACAATGGAAAAATCAACTCAATTAATGTATCCATTTGGGTTATATTTTGTATTAGAGGAGAATCAGCAGCTATTAACAGAACTAGATCATCTGGTCATGCAACAGCAAGCTGCATTGATCAAAGATCATTGGTCACCTGTTCCGTTTTTATCTCTAAAAGACAACTTGGCCTTAACTGCTAAGAAAAAGACTGCATTAGAAGACATCCTTCCTTTTTTGAGCTTAGAACCAGCCATCATCAAGAAAGAGCAAGCTGCTTTGACAAAAATCGAAGAACGCCAAATACAGTTGCTGCAAGCTTTGTTACTAGAAAAAGAGATCTTCGTCATGGAGCACGTCCTCAGTAATTTATCCACCAGTGATATTCAACTGTTGCTGCCCATGTGCCAAGGCCTCGCCAAACACTTTGGTCTGCAAATCTTTTTGATTCACGAAGACCAGCGATTTGCCCATACACCGTATATGACAACTTTATGAATAGTATGTGACGTCGCCTTATCAAAAGGGCGGCGTTTTTTTGTCGAATGACTGCAAAAAAAGACGTGTAACCGAAGTTACACATCTTTCTATCAGGCTTCTTCTAAATCAACATCTGGAAATGAGATGCGAAATGTGGTGCCTACACCCAATTCACTTTCAACTGCGATTTTACCTTTGTGCAAACGAACCAGTTGTTCCACGATCGATAAGCCTAAACCAGATTCTCCAAATTGTTTATTTTTGCGAGATGGATCGACTTTATAGTAGCGATCCCAGATGTTTTTGACTTGTTCTTCTGACATTCCGATGCCGGTATCCCTGATCTCGATGATCGTTTCTAGATACCCTTTTTCGATCCCCACATGAACCTCGCCATCCTCTGTAAATTGAATGGCATTCTGTAAGATATTGACTAGCACTTGTACAAAGCGATCATAATCAGCATAAACATCGATTGGTTCTTTCGTATCTAATATCAAGACATCTCGTGCCAGCTCTGCCTTGCTTTCTAATTGCGTCAACAGATTTTCTATCGTTGCTGTTGCATTGAATTTCTTGATCACCATTGAGATTTGATTGGTTCTGATTTTTTCGTAATCCAAATTTTCATTGACTAAACGGATCAAGCGATTGGTTTCATTTTTCATCAATCGAATCGCATTGTCCTTTTGATTTTCGGGAATCGCGTTGTATTCTAACCCTTCCAACAGTCCGTTGATTGTTGTCAAAGGGGTACGCATTTCATGGGACGCATCGGCCATAAACTGGCGACGCCGCTCTTCTTGCCGTTCGATTTCTTCTTGCGACTCTTTTAACGAATGGGACATCGTATTAAAGTCTTCCGCCAATTCATCGAATTCATCCCGATTGTGTACAGGCAATTCGATATCAAAGTTTCCGTTGGTGATTTCCTTCGTCGCACGCTTCATACGATTGATGCGCCGGACTTGGAAAGTGGCGAAGAGATAACTGATCAATAAAGACACGATGATCGAAATCACGAACACTTTGAACAAATTCTGATTAAATGCACTTACCAAATTCAAAATACTGCTCGCAGACTGTGAGACGACCATCACACCATAAAATTCTGTTCGATTGACAGAAAAAGGAATCAACACATAGGAAGTAAGCTCTTTTTCTCCAGACAGATCAGTACTTGCCGTCATTTGCAAGCGGGCACCGCTTTGTAAGGATGACCAGTCACTGTCAGAAATCGTAAAATCAACATTATTCGCTGCATCCAATGGATATAAGACTTCATCTGGACTCTTGAAAAAAGCAAAAGAAATATCCTGATTGCTTAAAATATTCTCTGCCAATTGCAGTGAATATTGCAAGTAGCCATCTCGGGTCATATTTTGCTGCAAATAATCAGAATCACTGATTTGCGAAATTTTAGCAACTGATGACGCATACCCCATCAACTGTTCATAGTTTCTTTCCTGCAATGTTTGTCTGGTCATCTGTGTAAAAGCGACACCAATCGTCATCAGAATCACTAAGATTACAACAAAGAAGGCAATCAGCTGCTGGTACAAATAACGCATTAGGCAACACCTGCATCATCAAATTTGTACCCGACGCCCCAGACCGTTTGAATGATTTGCGGGCCTACTTTTTCAATTTTTTGCCGTAATTTTTTGATATGGGCATCAACTGTACGCTCATCGCCAAAGTACTGATAATCCCAAACCAATTCCAATAATTGCTCACGAGAAAAGACTTGTCTAGGTTTTTTGGCCAACGTAAACAATAAGTCAAACTCTTTGGGCGTCAACCCTTCGATCGCCACTTCATTCAAGTAAGCTTCCCGGGTTTTCGTATTCATCTTGAAATGATCCGTGACGATATCAAAGCGATTGTCTGACGGTTCAGATGTGGTTTTCTCAACCATTTCACTGCGCCGGTGCAGTGCTTTGATCCGTGCAATCAATGTCAATGGACTAAATGGCTTCGTCACATAGTCATCTGCGCCCATTTCAAGTCCGATGACTTGATCACTTTCAGAATCCCGAGCGGTTAACATAATGATCGGTACGGTACTGGACACTTTCCGGACTTCTCTTGCAACCATCATACCATCCATCGATGGCAAGTTTAAATCAAGGGTGATCATATCCCATTTATCCGGTTCTGCCGTAAAGGCATCTAGTCCTTCTTTTCCATCATATTTGAATGTCGCTTCCCAACCTTCGTTCAAGAAGAACATTTGCATCATTTCCGACACGGATTCATTGTCTTCAATCATTAATATATTCATTGTCTTCACCTCTGTACTCTTTATCAAAACGTTGTAGATTTTCTTCGATCAAGCCAAACATCGGCACGATAAACCATGGCATTGCAATCATTTCTAAAATAAAAAAATTGGTCCAATCTTGCCATCGCAAGACGCCCCCAATCAAGGTCATCAATGCGCCAAATAAGAGAAAATAGCGACTACTGATTTTTTGGGCGTAACGCCAATATATATCATTTTGTTTTGCAAGAAACGAACGGTATCCATAAATAAAATTGATTTTTTTTGATGGAAAGATGAAAAAAATCAACCCTATCAATAAAAAAATGATACCAATGACTAAAAAAATCATTCTTTCACCCCATTCTTCCTTTAGTATACTCGAAAATCCTGTATCTACCAACAACTTCACGATTTATTCACAAAGGTTTGCCTTTTTTTCAATCTTTGGTAAGATTGTGAGTAGACTATGAAATTGCAGATTAGGAGCAGCAAATATGACTTATAAAGCACTGACTTTTTTTGACTTAGATGGCACCCTCTTAAATGAACATTCGCAAATCACTAGTGAAATTGCAGAGGCGATGGCCGCACTGCGGAAAAATGATGTATTACCAATCATTGCAACCGGCCGAACTGAACCTGAAGTACATGCCATCAGAGAAGCAGCTGGGATCACTTCAAATATTGTGATGAACGGCGCCTTCATCCGTATCGATGGGAAAGAGGTTTTTTCTGATACTTTGTCTGACGATCTTTGCCGCAAGATGTATGAAGCAGCCAAAGAAAACGGCGATGAATTGTGCTATTACAACGAACGGGGCTATCGGGCTACAGGCTACACTGAGGAAATGATTGGCGCGTATAACTATGTCCGCAGTCCTTTACCAGAGATCGATCCCCTCTATTTTGAGCAGGACAGAGTGAACATGCTTTTGGTTTTGGGTGTAGGCAATGATGATTACTATCACCAACGTTTCCCAGAATTGACTTTTTATCGCAATACGCCTTTTTCTATTGATGTCGTTAAAAAAGGCACGTCTAAAGGTACTGGGGTCAAAAGATTAATCGAAATATTAGGCTTAGAAAATGTCCCTACGTACGGATTTGGCGATGGCAGCAACGACTTTGCGTTATTAGAAGCCTGTGACCATAAAATTGCAATGGGCAATGGCATCCAGGAGTTGAAAGAATTAGCGGACTTCGTGACCCTGAAAAACACCGAAGGCGGGATCGTTCATGCCTTGCAGCACTTTAACTTGATTTGATTCTTTGCATCGCTGCCAATTTATGCTATACTAATGATTGGTAGCGATACCCCTATTTTAGGGGGATGTTACGGATTCGACAGGCATAGTTGAGCCTGAATTGCGCTTCGTAGGTTACGTCTACGTTAAAACGTTACAGTTAAATATAACTGCTAAAAACGAAAACTCTTACGCTTTAGCTGCCTAAAAACAGTTAGCGTAGATCCTCTCGGCATCGCCCATGTGCTCGAGTAAGGGTCCTATTCTAAGTGGGATACGGTTGATCTTTCCGTCTGGAAGGTCAAACAGAGATCATCAGACTAGCAATACAGACTGCCTGTCACTCGGCAAGCTGTAACGCGAACCTTTAAATGAGTGGACTATGAGCGTAGATTTTTAGGTAGCAATGTGTTTGGACGCGGGTTCGACTCCCGCCATCTCCATAGTATGTTTTACAGGCTTTTAAAGAAGATAAGAATCGTTGATTTATCAACGTTCTTATCTTTTTGTTTTTACAGATTTTTACAGAATTAAAGCGATATCTACATCAATTCTGCTTCAAAAAGATGCACCTTGCAAAACCGAAACCATCATGCTATTATATAAATGCAAACGTTAACATTTAAAATGCACACGTTAACAATAAATAAGGAGGAGAATTATGTCTACAATTACAGAAATCGAAACCTTGTATTATCGGATTCCACTACCTGAGATCATGGAAGATGCCAAACATGGGTTACATACCCATTTTGAAGTGCCCATTGTCAAAATCCGGACGGATGATGGCCGCGAAGGTGTTGGCTACACGTATACAGGTGGTTTTGGCGGTGAATCGATCGCCAAGTTGATCGATAAAGAACTCAAGCATATTTTAATAGGCAAGGATCCTGCATGTGTCGAAGCATTGTGGGATCAAATGAATTGGGGGATCCACTATGTGGCCCGGGGCGGATTGGCGAGTTTTGCCATTGCCGCTTGCGATATTGCCTTATGGGATCTGCGGGGGCAAAAAGCACAAGAGCCGTTGTACAAATTGTTAGGCGGCAGCAGCAATAAAGTCAAATGCTATGGCGGTGCAATCGATCTGAACTTCCCGTTAGAGAAACTCTTAGCCAATAACCAAAAATACTTAGATATGGGATTGCGGGCTGTCAAAATCAAACTCGGTCAAAAAACCTTAGCAGAAGATATTGAACGAATCAAAGCAGTTCGAGAATTGATTGGCCCAGATGTCACCTTTATGGTAGATGCCAATATGAGCTGGTCTGTTGAGAAAGCCATCAAGGCCGCGAAGTTGATGGCGCCCTACGATATTCTCTTTTTAGAAGAACCGACCATCCCTGAAGATTATGAGGGCTATGGCCGCATCGCGCGCGAAGGTCAAATTGCGGTAGCTGGCGGTGAAAATTTGCGTACACCGATTGAATTTGCCCATATGATCAAGTATGGCGCCGTTGATTTCCCCCAACCTGACGCATCAAATTGTGGTGGTATCACTGGTTGGTTAAAAATTGCCGCATTGGCACAAGTCAACAACCTATCCGTATCAACCCACGGGATGCAAGAATTGCATGTCAGTTTATTGGCAGCTATGCCAAATGCTGGTTATCTTGAAATGCACAGCTTTCCCATTGACCAATATACCACACGTCCACTAGTCATTGATCGCTCGGATGGCATGGCCGTTGCACCAGAAACTCCTGGTACAGGCGTTGTCTTCGACTGGGAGAAGCTAGCCCCTCATCAGCAATCTTATTGAAAAAAAGCAGAACATCATTTTTTTGGATGCTCTGCTTCTTCTATTTGATCAACGGTTCTTCCTCAAAGTCCAATATCCGTTCATCGATCAATGAACGATACCACCCTGCTGATTTTTTTAGCGAGCGGGTTCGCTGATCGTTCAACTCGATCCGCACCAGCCCATACCGGTTCTTGAAGGCATTCATTGGTGATACGCAATCGGTAAAGGCCCACAACATATAGCCTTCGCAGTTTGCGCCTGCCTCCACTGCTTTCAATAACCAGTAAAGATGTTCGCCGATAAAGGCAATCCGGTAATCATCTTGCACTTGCCCATTTTCGTCCATGTAGCGTTCTTCTGCCTCACGCCCCATCCCATTTTCAGTGATCAGCCACGGGATGTCCCCATAATTTTCAGTCAGGTAGTTCGCCATATCCAGCATCACTTGCGGATATATTTCCCAACCGCGAGAATTGTTCATGCGTTTTCCTGGCAAATCAAAGGTTTCATAGAACATTTCCGGATGAAAAGGTGTTTCCTCATGCCATTGATAACGTGGCGCTTTTACCCGTTTCGGATAATATTGATTGATCCCCAGAAAATCTACTGTATTGTTTTTGATCGTTTCCAAGTCTGCTGCTGTTGGATCGAAATAAATCCCATATTTTTGGCAAAGTTCGATCAATTCTGCTGCGTATTCTCCTTTGACCATTGGATCGAAAAAGACCCGGTTAAAGAATAAGTCATACATATCTTTGGCTTTTTGATCTGCTGCTGAAGAAGAACGCGCATAGACCATTTCTGGATTCAGCACACAACCGATACGTCCTGGATAATCATTTTGGTGATACACAGCTACCGCTTGCGCAGTTGCTAAGGCTTTATGGTAATTCCACAACATCCATTTTTTCGTGTTTTGTTCATGGGGCCAGCGAATCGCATCTAGGTAACAACGCGTCTGAACCACGATTGGCTCATTGAAGGTGAACCAGTGTTTGACACGATCTCCATATCGTTCAAAGGCGATTTTCGCATATCCAGTATACAAATCCACTACTTTCCGCGAACTCCAACCGTCATACTTGTCCATTAAATAAGCAGGAACTTCATAATGTTCCAAACACAACATCGGTTCAACGCCAGCTGCAATCAATTGATCGATCACTTGATCGATGTGTGCCGCATATGCCTCATCAACCACCAGATTTTCATAATCTGTAAAAAAGCGCGCCCAATTGATTGACGTGCGGTAATGCGTCAAATGGATATCTTTCATCATTGCGATGTCTTCAGGAAATTGTTCCATAAAATTAGTAGCGACCGCAGGGCCATACCCATTGTGCCAAACAAAACGCTCTTCTTTATACCAGCGGTCCAAAAAGGAATCTTGTCCTGCTTTTTTCCCCTGCCAGCCTTCCGTTTGCCAGGCAGATGATGCTGCCCCTAAAATAAACTCTTTTGGTATCTTCATAAACTTTTCAAACTCCTTCTATGCGACTTCGTTTGTTGTGCGATTCGATACAATGACAAATGGCAAGTAAATCAGAATCGCGACGACAATACAAATGATTTGTGTAATCACTGCCCCAACATCCCCAGCCGTCGCCAAGTAAGCATTGACGATCGGTGGCATTGGCCATGGCACCATCACCACAGCTTTGGCTGCAAAGCCTAAGGAAGTTGCGATGTAGCCAATCGTCCCAGTAACCAATGGGGTAAGTATAAATGGAATGGCCAAAATTGGATTCAGCATGATCGGCATACCGAAAATCACTGGTTCATTGATGTTAAAAATCCCCGGTGCCAATGACAGTTTCGTGATTTGACGCATATCCTCACGTTTGCCAACGATCAATATAGCAATCAATAACCCAATCGTGACACCAGATCCGCCCATACTCATATACATGTCCCAAAAAGGCATGGTTATGATGTTGGGCACTTCTTTTCCAGCTTCAAAGGCTTCCGTATTGACGGCAATCGCTGCCAGCAATAATGGTTCTCTGATGGGTTTGACCATTTGATTGCCATGGATACCAATCACCCAGAACACCTGCGCAATAAACATCAATAACAAGATACCCGGCAAGCCTTGAACAACACCTTCTAAAGGTCGTTGGACAACATTATAAATGATGTCATAAGCATACATACCAGTGACTGATTTGATTGCAAAACCAGCGGTTGCAATGATCGTCACAGTGAAGATCGTTGGGAACAATGCCGAAAAACTTGCCGATACGTTTACCGGTACGCTGTCGGGCATTTTGATCTGCAAACTTTTTTGCCTTCCTAGCCAAGCATATAATTCAATCGACAGAATGGCGACAAACATCCCCAAAAACAACCCTTTCGTATCTGTGTACTGTTTGGCAAGCACATTTTCTGCAATCACAGTCGCGTCTTCATGTAAAAACTCGTAAACCATTGGATTCACAGACAGATACGACATCACCGCAATGATCCCTGGAAACACACCAGAAATTTGATTGAGTTTTGCCAACTCGATCCCAATCAGGAACACCGCATAGATCGTCAAGAAACTCAATGTCACATAACTGACAGCGGAAGAAATCGGTTTCAAATTTTCCAAAAAACGCAATGCTTCGATTTGCGCCAACCCATTTTCAGCATCGAAGACCATCGCTGAAAATAATGTGCCGAACGCACCAGTGATAATCACTGGAATCAATGCAGCAAACGCATTTTTGATCACCATGATATATCTTAAACTATTGATTTTTGTTGCAAACTTTCCTAACACATTCGCTAATTTATCCAAACTACCTTGCATATTACCCCTCCTAAATAATGCCGTTTGATTCATTCAGTAAACGATTACATCACAAATGTAATCCATTTATCCTGTAATGTAAACCGCATACGGCGTGTCCGGCAGGGGTATGTAAATCTCAACGTTTACATATGGACAGTTATCCTCTATCATGAGGATGAGGTGAACACATTGGCAAACTACCAAGACATTGCTGCCGATATCCGCAGCAAAATCAATCATGGATTCTATCAAAAAGAACATAAACTGCCTAAACAAAGTGAACTTGCTAGCCACTATCAAACAAGTCGTGTGACGATCCAGAAAGCTTTGACCATGTTGCAGATGGAAGGCATTATTTACGCCAAAAAAGGCATTGGTACCTTTATCAGTGATAGTTATTCTACTTTCGACTACAATGCAAAAATCAATCGCGGCTTGACCAAACGTTTAGGTGAAACAGGTAAAATCACGAGTAAAATCATTTCTTTCGACGTGATCTATCCTGATGAAAAAGAACAAGAAAAATTAAAAATCACTGCCGATCAACAAATCTATGATATTGTTCGGCTAAGACTGTTTGATGATATTCCTGTTGTACTGGAATATACGATCATGCCGCTGCACATCATTCCCGGCATTACCACATCTGTGTTGTCTTCTTCAGTTTATGGCTATATTACCAATCATCTGCATCAAACAATCGGTACCTCCATTCGCCGGATCAAAGCGGATCATGCAGATACTTACGATCAGCAGTATTTGGCTTGCGCTGCGACCGATCCCATTTTAGAAGTGGAGCAAACCGTCTACCTCGGCAATGGCACCCCCTTTGAGTTTTCACAGTCCCGCCATCGCTATGACATGGGTGATTTTATCGTGATCAATACCTAAAAAAAGACACAGACTGCTGTTTCCCCCTCTGGGCGCAAAACAGCATGTCCGTGTCTATCTTTTTGCATCGACTTGAACTGGGGGAGAATTGCTTAACAGATAATCATAAACGGTTTGACCCACTTCTCTTAACCACATGATCCCCTGACCAGTCCCTTTTTTATCGTAGGAAAGCCCCGCCAGATAGATCCTTTGCTGATGCAATTCAAAACAAGCCACATCATGCTCGGTCAGATGCAAACGGCCGGTTTTATTATAGATCTGCAAACCAGGAAGATCCGCTTCAGCTAACAGCCCTGGCAACCCTTCTTGAAATTGTTGTTTAGCCAAAAAGGATGGGGTGATCTGCAGGATGGATTCCAACGCCAAACACTCTCTCAGCAATCTGGCACTAGCTGCTGCAGTCACATGATTTTCTTTGTTTTGTTCAGGTTTCATCATATAGCGCGCAAGACATATGTCAGGACTTGTCAATGACGCTTGAATCAGGGATAATCCGACAAAATCGATCAAGACATTGGCTGCTGTATTGTCTGATACTACCAACATCAGCAGCAATAATTCCTTGAGCTGCCACTTCTTTCTTTCCGGTAAATGCGTCAATATCCCTGCCCCAGCGACAAACTGCTGCGGCGTGATCTCCACTGCTTGATCGAGACAGAACCGTTGCTGCTGCACCTGCTGCAAGTAATAACGATACACCGCCAATTTGATGATGCTGGCCGCGGGAAAGCGTTGCTGACTGTGATATGCATACAGACAATCTGTTTCCGTACCAACCCAAAGCCCCATCTGCAAAGAAGCCTGATAACGCGACAGCAGGCGATCCATTTCTGCCCCAAAATGTTGGTTCTTATCCATCAAAACACCCCACTCTCCACGATTTTTTCTGCGTCTACCGGCAACACTAACTACATGTCCTATCACCAATAACGGGCAACTACTGCCAATTCCGCCTCATACGCCGAACCGCTGATCGTTGTTTTCATTACCCGAGAGCCAGGTGTCCTTGAATGGATCATTTGGTCCTCTCCCAAATACATGCCTACATGATGGACTTCTCCTTGACCTGATTGATAGGCAAACAAAAGCAAATCTCCTGGCAACGCTTCTTGGTAGGACACAATACGGCCTTGTTGCGCCTGTTCAATCGTATCTCTAGGAATATTGATTCCCTGTAAACGATGCAGGCTGTACATCAAACCGGAACAATCGAAGCCACTGCCACTGATGCCTGCCCAGACATAGGGTTGATTGATAAACTGCGCTGCTAAGGCAATCATTCGTTGCGGTGCATCTACGGCTTCTTCAATGCGTGTTGCAAAGGCCTTATTGATGCTGCCTAGACCATGCGGCGTAGCCACTTGATAATCCTCAGCCGTTTCCCTGACCAAAGGCAATGTGGTGCCAAAGGACAATAGCTGTTGCCCATGAAACGTTTCAAAAAGCAGCAAACCCTCTTTGGCAGTGACCCCTACCTGTTGCTGTGACCTATCTGCTGATGCCGATAGCTCCGTTAAGGTATCGCTAGGCAAATAACCTGGGTACCCTAGGGGATGTTTGTTGCTTGCTTGATCCAAAACGATCACTTCTGCCCAACCATCAGCTTCCGACAAGACGTCTACGACCGTCCCATACAATACCTCCGAGTCGACAAGATCGTCTTGATACAGACGCATTGTATCAGCAGTCGTTAAAAATGTATGCAGCAGATTGATTGGGTAGCGGTTGATTATGTCCAAAACTGCATTGTTTTTTGGTGCTTTCCATAAAAATGAGCTACTTGCTTGAACTATTTTTTTCATCGCGATCTACCTTTCTATTCCTAACCCAAACGCTTCAGTCACAACCACACGTCCGGGTTGCAGCAATACACCTTGCTGGGCAATCGAAATACCAGTTGCGTCCCACATGAAAGGAACATCTAGATCAATATAACGGACGTCGGACATCCCCAAGGCAAAATGTGCCGCTGCCGCCATCCCAGCATAACCTTCGATCATCGATCCTACCATGACGGGCATTTGATGTGATTGAGCCAATGAAAAGATTTTGCGTCCTTCCCGTATCCCGCCCGTCTTCATTAATTTGATATTGAGTGCGTCACAGCATTGTTCGTCGATTAACTGTTTGGCATCTTGATAAGAAAAGACACTTTCATCTGCCATAATTGGGATAGCACTGCGTTCTGTCACATATTTCAGTCCAGCAAAATCAGCCGCTTTTACAGGCTGCTCTACAAAGTCGATGGGGATGCCTTGCCATTCCTGTAAAATTTGGACTGCTTCTTCTTTGGTCCAGCCTTGATTGGCATCGATCCGAAACGGAATTTGTCCTTTCAGATGCTGATTGATTTGCTTGATTTTCTTCACTTCTTCTTCGATCGTGCCCAATCCTAATTTGATCTTCAAGGATGTAAAGCCTTGGCTTACTTTCTCTTGCGCTTCACGACACATGGTTTCAGGTGAACCAATACTGATCGTAAAATCGGTTTCCAGTGATTGTTTTGTGCCGCCTAAATAACGATACAGCGGTACGTTGGCCGCTTTAGCCAAAGCGTCATGCAATGCGATATCAATCGCCGCCTTGGCACTACTATGCCCTTCGACCAACTGATTCATTTCATCTAAAACCGCTAAAGAGGCCTCGACTTTTTTCCCAATCAGAAACGGGGCAAATCGCTTAGAAACATCCGCTATGATCCGCGCCTCAGTATCCCCAGTGATGACCTTAGTTGGGGCTGCTTCACCAATACCAACGAGGCCATTAGTAAAAAAAATCAGCACGCGAATGACATCTAACACTTGCACTTCACGTAAAGCTGTTTTAAACGGTGCATTTAACTTAATCGGTATTTTCTTGATCTCAATCTTGTCAATAATCATTTTTAATCTCCTTACGAATCAGACGGATAAAGCAAAGAGGCACTTCACTCAGTCAAAGAAACCACACTTCCTGAAAGAGTAAAGCCCTCTGTATGATCGTTTTTTATTCTGTCACAGATACATGTTTATAGTCATAAGCTGCACCGACACTATGGATCACCAAACCCTGAATGTTCGGCGAACGTAGGTGGGCTTCCGCACTTTGGAACAAGGGAATCACACCTAATGCTTCATTGAGTATTTTTTCAGCATCTACCATATCTTGCCAACGGGCAGCAGGATCATTGGCATGTTCATTTGAAGCTTGTTCAATCAGCGTATCATACGCATCATTCAACCATTTGCCGCGGTTATAGGAACTGTCTTTTTTGAAAAGCTCCAGGAAGTTGATTGGGTCCGCATAATCGCCAATCCAATTGTTCATCACCATGTCAAAATCTCCGCTGTTGGATCGATCTAAACGAACGGAAAAAGGCACGTTCGTCACTTCAACGGTCAAGCCATCCAAGGTCTGTTGCAGCGTTCCTTGAATATACTCGGCAAGCTTTTTGGACTGGTCAGTATCTGATGTCAACAGCTCGAATGAAAGTTGATCAACTCCTAACTCAGACTTCGCTTTTTCCCAATATTCTTTGGCTTGTTCTTCATCAAAATCCAAGGTTGTTTGTGCATCTTCAATAAAATCAGCTTTGGTATCTGGGTTGAACGCCAGATCAGAAGGCACAAAACCAACAGCCGCAAGTGAGCCATTGCCTAAAATATTGTCTACAAGCTGCTGCCGATCGATACTATAAGAAATTGCTTGCCGCAGATTTTCATTTCTAAACGGTGAGTCCTCGCTGGCTTGGTTCATTTCTAAATATTGGGTCGTCGCACTTGGCTGGACGATATAATCATCATGATTGACATTTTGCATCGCCAACTCGCCACTCAACGTAATGTCATCCGCTTGACCACTCTCATATAAATTAAAGGCCGTTGCAGAATCTTTGACAACATCAAAATTGACTTTGGTTAATTGAACATTTGCTGCATCCCAATAGTCTTCATTTTTGGTCAATGACCATTGGATATCGGTTCCTGGACCATCGTATTCTGTTAACATGAAGGGGCCATTATACACGGCATCTTCACTAGTCAAAGCGTATTGATCACCAAAAGAAGTAACGGCGGCTTCATTCTGCGGGAAGAAAGTTGGAAAGGCCAACAAGGAAAGAAAATAGGGCGTTGGTTTGTCCAATGTGATTTTCACTGTGTAGTCTCCGTCGGCCTCAATCCCCAATTCCGTCTTGTCCATTGAACCATCCGCGATCGCTGCAGCGTTTTTGACAGGTTCTAACATATAAGCATAATTGGAACCTGTAGCAGGATCGACGGTTCGTTGCCAACTAAAGACATAATCTGCAGCCGTCACCGGATCCCCATTGGACCACTTGGCATCTTCACGCAGGTTGACCGTATATGTTAAACCATCTTCACTGATCACAGCATCTTCACTAGCCCCGGCAATCACCGGTTCATTGTTTTCATCTAGACGATAAAGTCCCTCATACACATTGTTCAAAGTAATAAAACTATAAGAATCTGTCGCCAAAGAAATATCTGCACTCCCCATTTCCGCTGAGAATTGCACAGTGATCTCCTGATCTACATCTGTCGTACTTGAAGCTGATTGGTCATTGTCATCTGAACCATTTTGACAAGCAGCTAAAACAAGACTACTCATTAACACCAAAACGGTCCCTTTTGCTCTTTTCCCCATCTGTTTCATCCCCCTCTAACATTCAGACAATTCAAACAATTCTGCGTGTTAAAAAAAGTGTACCCCTTTCATTGAACACCTGTCAATAGGATCACCGCAAAAAAGAAAGTGTTTACATCCAGATGTGAGGTAAGAGATAATCTCCAAAAGGCCATTCTTTATACTAAAAGATTCGTGATCATTGACAAGCTATCGGTGTATTTTTTTGCCTAAAATAAAATAAATTGGCCAATGAAACGGTCAAAAATATTTCTTCGAAGAAGTAAAAAAAACGTATCTATTTCGAAAAGAGAATGGTACACTGAACAAACGAAGAGTACACTGCACGAGAAAACGAAAGACTTCCCCAAGTATCCATTTTCTCAAGTACTCTTCGGTATTGTGCGTACGTATAACTACTATACGTGCTTTTTTTTATTCTTTAAAGAAAAACGCAACATTGGAACAAACGGTTAAGTCATGTTTGTCCAATCATATATCGATTTTTCCATTGACAATGATTCTCATTCTCGCATATAATCATTCAACATACAGCGATTTTTTTTATAAAGGAGGAACCCGCAATGTATATTCGAACAGTCGCTTTTGACGTGCGTCCAGAAGGAAAAGACATCTTCTACAAGAAAATAGCCAAAGATGTTGCATCTATGAAAGAATTTGAAGGCTGTCTAGCCACTGAAGCCTGGTTGTCTGAAACAAAAAAAAGCGTGACTTTCCAACTCGTGTCTAAATGGCAAGAGAAAAAACATTTCCAAGCGTGGTTAAAACGACCAGAGCATTTGCAAAAACACCGAGATGCCCATCGCGCCGAAAAAGAAGGGCAAGAAAAACCAAGCATCGTTCTCTCAAAAACAAGCCAAGAATTTTCCCTGATCACAGAGTAAAAGCAAAAAGATGACGCCTAAATTACGTACAGGAGTCATCTTTTTTATTGTTAGCCCGCCAGCAGATTTCTAGATCGTCCACTCGTTCAGTGTTTTACCTTCATCATCTACCAAAACCAGCCAGCCATTGGTACCGCCATAATAGAGGAACATCCCCATCTCATTGACACTTTTTAATATAACATCTTCTGTTGTTTGATAATCAGTGATCGCGGCTTGATTATCCTGCCGGATTTTTTCGGATAGTCGTGCGGAATAGCCGATTGAACCGTCTTTATTCAACGGCATCTGCTGACTCAGGATCGCCCCTTTTTCGATGCGTACCTGATTCCTCTTTTGCCAATACACGGTGGCTTTACTTCCTTGATAGTCCACATAAAACGGATGTTCACTCAATTGTTTTGTCCATTTATGTTGGGGTTTGCCTGATTTTGCTTTTTTCTCCTCAGCCACAGCCGCGCCTATTGGACGATAGCCTAACCAATCCAGTAATGGATCAAATATGGCCGCACAGGATTCTACATGCTTGACTTGCTCACTCGGGATCACGGTATCTTCCCCATGTGAGATCTGATATTTTTGCCGGTAATACTGTGCCAAATACGCGGCCATGATGTCCCAATTGGGTGTTAAAATAAGCAAACGTGCTGGTGTTTTTTTGGCATCATATTGATGGTCATCTAGCACATCCACGATCTGATTGTTTGCTAACAAAAACAAGACACTGTTCTTTTGGATCGATGTTGGCTGATCAATGATCTCCACTTGCCCCGCTTCATCAGGTAACCTAAGCAATAAATGCTGCTGATCAACGTCTATCGTTTCTATCTTCATCTTTTATTTGCCTCCCTAGTGTTTTCCCTAGTATCTTCTAGTATTTTATTTTAAGTGCATTATACCATTACAGACAAAATCACTGCGACATGATTGCTTAAAAAAACAGATGATCATTTACCGATCATCTGTTTGTTCCTGATTATGTTGCTGTAGATAAGCATTGGTTCCTGTTTGCACAATGCCTATGTTCAATCAACTATAGAAGCAATTAACTAAAGAAGCAATCAATTAATGCTGGTCCGTAGATTTCATCATATTTCGCTACGACACGTCCACATCGTTCCTCGATGTCCTCATAATCGATTCCGTCATAACGAATCACATTTAGGACCACACATTTTTCCATTTTACTAATGACTTCTCCAACAATACGGCGTTTGATCCCCACTGGCTGGCACTCATAAGCTTTTCCTAAAACAACTGTTTCTGCGTTCATGTTTTTCTCCTTAAATTTTCATTTTTCTAATTATATTATCATAATATCATTGAATTCTAATTTAATAAAGCAATATCCCTTCAAATATATATATAAAATAAAAAAAAGCACTTCCATCAGTGGATAGCGCTTTTTTAAACAATATAATCTTTATTTTTTGCTTTCAATCAACAATTGGGCAAATGCCTCTAAATATGTTTGATCGATCGCATCATAACTACCAAATTGGCTGCTGTCTAAATCTAGTACCCCTAGTAACTGATCGCCAACCTTCATAGGAACAACGATTTCTGACATCGCTGCTGAATCGCAGGAGATATAATTTTCGTGCTCTTTGACATTCGCTACGATCATCGTTTGATTCTTTTCAGCGGCTTCACCACAAACGCCTTTCCCTAACTTGATGCGTGTACATGACACACGTCCTTGGAATGGACCTAAGATCAGTTCACCTTCATCAAATAAATAATAGCCCGCAAAAACAGTGTCTGTTAAGGTTTCATTTAATAAAGCAGCAGAATTGGCTAAGTTTGCGATCCAATTGCTCTCTGCCTCCAAAAGCCCCTTCAATTGAAGCAACATTAATTCGTACATCTCGATTTTTTTATCCATTTGATCACCTCTGTTTTTGATTATAAGCATTCCATAGTGATTTGTCTTGTAAAAAAACCAATCTTCTCAACAAAATGCGTTGAGAAGATTGGGCCATTTATTAGGCATCAATGACTGTAAATCGTGTATTGTGCTGTTGTGGCGTTTCGATCTCGTCAATAATTGCTTTGGCTAACGTACCGCTGGAAGTGACTGATTGTTTTTGGTCGTTGAACAACAAGTGATCTTTTCCTGAAATTGCCGGCACAGCTTCCCCTGCTTGGAATAAGTTCCCTGGGGAAATACCTACCCAATCAACATTTTTGACTGTTTGTAAAAACAGATACTCATCTAGCTGATTTTCCGGAATGGCGATCCAGCTTTCACTGCCAGGTGCTTTTTTCAAATCGTTGATATTGCGCTCACCTTGTTCGTTCAGCAAACTGCCCGCGCCTAAAATAAAAAAGAGTCTGGTTTTTTGCTCGCGGAAAAATGCCACTAATTTCGTTGCCAGATCAACATGCAAATATGCTTGATCAGGACTTGTTGCAAATGCATCAATGATCACATCAAAATCCTGCAGATCTGATTGCGCTAAAGAAAACGCATCTTTTTCAATGATCAGACTATTTTCACCTAACTGCGCTTTGGCTTTGGCCGCATTTCTGACAATGGCTACTACTTCATGCCCTCTTTGTTGTGCTTCTTTAAAAATAGCCGCTCCTGCATTGCCAGTTGCCCCAATGATCCCGACTTTCATATCCTTCATCCTTTCTGTTGTTTCTTGCTTTCTCTATCCAGTTGTTACTAATTTAATTACAACAAAAGTATAGAAGAATCTTTACCTGCTGTCAAGAATTTGACAGTGCTGATAAAGCCTTCGCAAGAAAGAACGGCCATGTTTATCCCTTTATGCTGTTCACAGATTCGGTTTGAATCCCTTCGATGATTGATTGCAGCGAAATCGCCGCCATTTCAGCTTCTACTTTTTGTTGCAATGCGGCATATGTCTGCTCAAGTACGTTCTGGATATTGCCGCCGACCAAACAATTGGGATTGGTTTTTTTATCCGCATGCAATAGATGATGATCCTTTTCGACACTGTCATAAATATCAAGCAAAGAAATATCTAGTGGCGCTTTGGTCAAAGTTGGATTCGCTTTGCCACGCTGGCTATCGATCAATCCTGCTATCCTCAAATCACTCATGATCCGCCGAACATACGCCGGGTTGGTTTCGACACTTTGGGCAATACGGTCACTTGATAGATCCGTTCCTTTGAACAAATGGATATAAGCAAGGATATGGATGGCATCGCTGTATTTGGTTGAATATTTCATCCGCTCACTCCTTTTCTATCTTGATATCATACCTCTTTTTGCCCAATATGACAAAGGGGAATGACGTTTTGCGCACCTTGCGTCATCCCCTTTTCTCTATTTGGATCGCTCAATCATGTATACTGTTCTGTCAACGAATCTTTAATAGCCTTTCATCCAGGCAGACTCTAGTTGATTGCCATCTAAATCAATGATCTCATACCCGACCATCACGTCTTCTGGTATCCCCATGTCTACTTGAAAGTAATCGCCGCCGTTGGCCTTGGCTGTTTCAGCAAATTCCTTTGCCCCTTCCGGTGTATCAAAACTAAAGGCCGTCAATGCCCCGCTGGTTTTTTTGGTATCAGCAATCTCTCTGCCATTTAAAAACTGACGATAAAAATCATGTGACAAAAGCATGACCCAAATTGAATCACTCCACATCATTCCACTACTGGTTTCGTTGGAGAATTCATCATTTTTTACAAACCCTAGTGCTTCATAAAAAGCCGTAGCACGTTTGACATCAGTGACTGGTAAATTGACAAAGACCATTTTTTGCTGCATTTTCTATCGTCCTCTCCGCACTCTTTATTGTTTGCGGTTTCATTATACACCAGTTCTTGTCTTCGCCCCTAACGATGTACCTCCATCGATCAGAGATGTTTCGTCACCACACAAGGTGAACCTACTGCCACACAATTGGCAGGAATATCTTTGGTGACGATACTGCCGGCACCGATGACTGTATTTTTGCCAATCGTGACACCAGGCAAAACAATACTCCCTGCCCCTAGCCAGACATTGTCCTCAATCGTGACAGGCAAATTATACTGGGCTTTCTTTAAGCGCAATGCTGGATCCAGTGGATGAGTGCCTGCGGCAATCGTCACATTGGGTCCGATCATCACATCATTGCCGATCTCGATGCGGGTATCATCGACTAATGTCAAATTGAAGTTGGCGTAGACATTGTTGCCGATATACGTATTGGCTCCCCAGTTCGCCCGTAATGGTGCTTCGATATAGACATTTTCTCCTAATGCACCTAATAATTGAGCTAAGATCTTTTGTTTAGCTGGCTCATCGGAGGGTCTGATTTGGTTAAAATCGTAAAGCAATTCATTGTATTTCTTTTGTTCTTTGCCGATCTCCGAATTTTCATAATAGATCGAGCCATTGTGCATACGCTGTTTGATTTCTTCTAAGTTCATTTGGTACCCCTTACATTCTAACTGATGATTTACTGTACAATAAACTAAATACTGTGCTCGACTACACGCGAGACATCACTTGCAAAAAAGCAGGTGTGCACCTCAATCTATTTTATGTACAAGACCATTTTATCATGTTTGTTGCTGTGAGGAACCGCTTTTAGACAAATATGTCAATCAATGTATTAGTCGACAAAAGAAAAAAGCCCTTGAAAACAAGGGCTTTTGCTTCATCTGATAATAAATGATTAACGACGAATTTCTTTGATACGCGCTGCTTTTCCGTGTAATGCACGCAAGTAGTACAATTTTGCACGACGTACTTTACCGTAACGAACAACTTCGATTTGTGCAACACGAGGTGTGTGCAATGGGAAGGTACGTTCAACACCGACACCATTTGATACTTTACGTACTGTATATGTTTCGCTGATTCCAGCACCGCGGCGTTTGATTACAACACCTTCGAATAACTGGATACGTTCCCGTGTACCTTCGACAACTTTCGCATGGACGCGAACAGTGTCACCAGGGCGGAAAGCTGGGATATCACTACGTAATTGTTCTTGAGTTAGTTCTTGAATCAATGGATTCATTTTTATCATTCTCCTTATTCCCAAACATTCATAAAGCCATCAGCTCCAGCGGAACATCGTAATAGTTGAGTTTACACTCACTGAAATATCTTACCATAGAATATACTCTACTGTAAAGAAGATTTTCTTGTCAGATATAAATTACTCCGATAGATCAATCTTCAGCTTTGATCTCCTCAAGCAGCTGCGCCATTTCAGGTGTCAAGGGATACTCAGCCAACATATCGGGCCGACGCAGATAGGTGCGACGTAAGGATTCTTTCAATTGCCACGCTTCAATCAGCTTATGGTTGCCATTCATCAAGACAGCTGGCACTTCCATCCCTTCAAAGACAGCCGGACGGGTATATTGCGGATGTTCTAATAAACCAGTCGAGTGAGAATCTGTTTGGGCAGACACATTGTTGCCCAGTACTTCTGGCAACAAACGAACTGTGGCATCGATCATCACCATCGCCCCTAGCTCACCACCTGTCAGCACATAATCCCCTAAAGAAACTTCATCCGTCACCAAACTGCGAATCCGTTCATCATACCCTTCATAATGACCGCAAATAAAAACCAAATGCTCCTCGGCAGAAAACTCCTCGGCCATTTTTTGATTGAAGGGTTTCCCTGCGGGGTCTAATAAAATGACCCGCTTTTTGACATCTGGTGCCTGTGCTTCAATAGCTTTCAAGTTGTCATAAACCGGTTGGACTTTCAACAACATCCCCGCACCACCGCCATAAGGATAGTCATCAACGGTTTGATGCTTGTTGTCCGAGAAATCGCGGAAATTTGAGACATTGATCTCTAACAATTCTTTTTCACGGGCTTTGCCTATGATCGATTCACCTAGCGGCCCATCGAACATGCGTGGAAACAACGTCAACACATCAATCCGCATCATCCAACAACCCTTCTGGAATCTCCACTTGAACTTCTCCATTGGCAAGGTCGATTGCTTTGACGACCGATTCAATGTATGGGATCAACGCATCTTTCTTTCCTTTGCGTTGGATGACCCAGACATCATTGGCCCCTGGTGACAAAATTTCTTTGACTTTGCCGATCACTTGATCGTTTTCTAAAACGGTCAAACCAATAATATCATGGTAATAAAATTCATTTTCTTCTAGCTGCGCCAAATCTTCTTTGGATACTTTTAGGATACCGTTACGGAATGGTTCAACATCATTGATGTTCGGATAGCCTTCAAAGGTCAGCAAATCAAAGTTTTTATGTTTGCGGTGACCCGAAACGGTCAAGTCTAACGCTGGCTGATTTTCACGAAACAAGGTTAATTGCTTGCCTTTACGGTAGCGTTGTTCCGGAAAGTCGGTTTGGGAGATCACCCGCACTTCTCCACGAATACCATGGGTATTGACGATCTTGCCTACATTTAAATATTCGGTCACGTTCGTTCCTCATTTCTTCTGATTTCTATCCTATTTTAGCACAGGCAATGCCTGAATTCTACCTGTAAAACCCGTCGCTCCTTTTCGTTTGATGGACAAAACGCGCCTCTCTTCGATGAAGCGATCATCGAAGAAAGGCGCGTCGAATCCCCTATTTCTACTCAGAGATACGAGTGATGATTATTGATTCATCGATACAGCCATCTCTAGTGCCGAAATGGCCTCTTGATGTTCAACAGTATAGACGCGATCGTCTTCTTGCCACACAACAGTTGTGGCAAGATAATCATCTTGTCCCATATCGATTGTGATTTGACCCACATCTGGAACAGGCAGCATGTGTTCTTCTAGATAGGCAACGACTTCTTTGGCTTGACCTGTCGGATCTTGCTGGTCTTGGTTTACTGCGCGCACGGTTAATGACCAATTGCCTTCCTCCCAGCTAAGATAGGTTGATCCTGCTGCCCCTTGGCTATGGCCAGTGATGCCATGCCCCAAATCGACTGCTTGTCCGCCTTCATCTGCTGTGACATTGACCGCTGCAGCGGCATCGTCTGCTGTGTCGTAGACTTTTGTCTTATATCCCGCAATCGCCGTTTCATTATTCAATGTCGTATCGTTGACTGCTCGTTGCGTATCCAATCCATAGTAAAGGATCGACAAATCATTTTCATCACCATCCGTCGCGGCATTGACGATTTTATCTTCACCAACTGGTACTTTGGCAGGCAAAGTGATGTTCGGAAAGTTTTTTGCCAATTGATCAAATGCACTGGCCTCACCTGTCGCAGTGTCTTCTTCGCTGTCACTATCCATATCGGATGACACTGAAGACATCTCACTGCTCGTGCTGTCAGTTGTCATACTTTCACTCGTTTGGGTACTTATTTGTTCACTGGTTGATGTACTTGTCTGGGCTTCATCTGTATCACCACTACTACACGCTGCCAAAGCGCCCACAGTCAATAAGGTCATCAATAAGCCAATTTCTTTTTTCACAATAAATTCCCCCTTCATTTAAGCATACGCCTGCCTAAAAAAAATGACAAACAATGCACACTGTTCGTCATTTTTCTCATCAAAATGAAAGATTACTGATCCAACGTTGGATCGATGATCCGATGTCTTTGAGCCATTGGACAAGCTGGTTGCCTAATGTGGATAGATCACCCCAGCGAAAGTTTTGCGTCCATTGGTTTAGCTGCGTCATAATTTCCTCGCGATAGACCCATAGCAGAAAGAGCAACAATAAAATGCCTAATGTCCGCCATAGAAATGAACCGACTTTATAAATAAAGACCACGATCAGCAATACCACGATCCATGCAATGATTTGTGACATTTGCTCCACCTCCCTCTTGGTTATTATCGCAAAAAAAGGTTCTTTTGTCATACATCTCGAGAATGAGATCATACAAAAAAAGCATTCCTTAAAAAAGAATGCTTTCGTATCTTACTTATTTGCCATCAATGATATTCAAACGAACTTTTTTGGGTCCGTTGGTGCGTACACCGTAAACGATCGTCCGGATCGCTTTCGCGACACGACCTTGTTTGCCGATGATACGACCGATATCTTCAGGTGCTACGGTAAGATTATACTCTAAGAAATCATCTGATTCGACCACATCAAGTTGGATCTCTTCAGGCTTGGTAACCAATGGTGAAACGATCATTAAGACTAATTCTTGCAAATCTTTCATCCGAGGTCACCTTATTTCTTTGCGTATTTTGCTTCGTGATGTTTTTTCATAACGCCTTCTTTAGAAAGGATGTTACGAACTGTATCAGAAGGTTGCGCGCCTTTAGACAACCAATCTAGAACCAAATCTTCTTTGATCGTTACTAGAGCTGGATCTTGTAAAGGATTGTAAGTACCTACTGTTTCGATGAAACGTCCATCACGAGGAGAACGTGAATCTGCTACGACAATACGGTAAAAAGGTTTCTTTTTAGAACCCATACGTTTTAAACGAATTTTAACTGCCATTATTTACACCTCCATATGTTTTAATCACAAGAGCTAGTTTAACAGGTTTTGACGACGGTGTAAAGAGTTTTTTCTTTACAGTTAAAAAAAAGCGCAATTTCCCTTCATGGATATCCTTTGCCAGAATAAAAAATCACGCGTATCATGAAGTAGTAGCACTAGTTCTTTAAGTACAATACTTTTTATTTGCACTTTTAACTTACTTTTGGTAAGTTAAAAGAGTAATCAAACACGAGGAGGAATTTTATATGTCAAAAAAAATTGGTTTTATCGTAGGTAGCTTACGCGAAGGCTCATTCAACAAAATCGTGGCCAAAAAATTTGCTGAATTATTACCTGAAGGCTTCGAAGCAGTTTTCCTTGAGATTGGACAATTGCCTTTCTATAACGAAGACTTAGATGTAGAAGGAAATATCCCAGCTGAATGGACGAACTTCCGTCAACAAGTGCAAGGCGTAGATGGGGTCTTCTTCTTCACACCGGAATACAACCGCTCTGTACCAGCTGCATTAAAAAATGCTTTAGATGTAGGTTCTCGTCCTTATGGCGCAAGCAGCTGGGGCGGCAAACCTGCATTGGTTGTCAGCGTATCTCCTGGGGCGATCGCAGGTTTCGGTGCCAATCATCACTTACGTCAATCTCTTGTGTTCTTAGATATGCCAACCTTGCAACAACCTGAAGCATACATTGGCGGTATCACAAACTTGATTGATGAAAACAATGAGATCAAAGCAGATACTGTGAGCTTCTTCCAAACCATCACAGACAAATACATTGAATTTTTCAATCGCTTCAACTAAACAGCCTACTAATAGAGGTGCAGCATTTGCTGCACCTCTTTTCATTGCCCTATTGATGTCTTGCGGGCCGCACATAATGCAATTCAATCAGTTCCCCCATTTGCGTTGTATCGACGAATTGCAACCGGGATGTGTAGTCCCCTTCTTGAAACAATCGTTTCCCGGTTCCCAGCAGCACTGGCGCGATTTGGATGTACCACTCATCGATCAGGTCTGCTTCTAGAAGCGGTTGCAGCAGCTGCCCGCCGCCAACGACCCAGATGTTTTTTGCTTTATGGGCGTGTATGAATGCAACTGGGTCTTCTTCTACAATCGTGGCATCTGGCAAGGGATCAGAAAGCGTGCGTGAAAAGACATAGTTTTCTTTCTCTGGATAAAGCAATGCACCTGACAGCAGCTTCTTTGCTTCTTGATAGGTTTTGCGTCCCATCAATGTCGTATCGATCGTCTTGAAAAGCGCTTCGTAGGTCGTTTGCTCACCAGTATCCGTTTCAAATAACCAAGTCAATCCGTCCTGTTGATCTGCTAAAAAACCATCTAAACTGATCGCCCCATAAAAAACCACTTTCCCCATTTCCCTCATCCCTTCTTATTATAAGCTTATACATCGAACTGCCCAACTTGATTTTGGCGGCAAATACACGTGACCAAATGATCATTGACCATACCGACTGCTTCCATAAAAGCATAGATCGTTGTGGTTCCAACAAATTTAAAGCCCCGCTTCTTCAAATCCTTTGCCAATTGATCGGAAACAGCAGAGTGTGTAGGCACTTCCGTGATATTCTCAAAGTGATTGACGATAGGCTGATCGTTGACATATTGCCACAAGAATGTTGCGAAACTGCCATATTCTTTTTGGATTGCCAACACCTGTTGGGCATTATGGATCGCGGCTTCAATTTTGCGGCGATTGCGAATGATCCCAGCATCCAACATCAATGAATCAACTTTCGCTTCGGTGTACCCGGCAACCGTTTGAATATCAAAGTCATCGTATGCTTGATCAAAATTTGCCATTTTATTTAAAATCGTTTGCCAACTTAGCCCCGCTTGATTCATATCGAGAACGAGTTTTCGAAATAACTGTTGGTCATCATATTCAGGTCTTCCCCAAACTGTATCGTGGTACACTTGCATCGCCGCATTGCTCATCGCCCAATCACATCTTGTCACACTACCAACTCCTTTTTACATATTTTAACATAAAGCCCTTTACTTTCACTAGTGTACTACGTATACTAGTACACATAAACAGAAAGGAGCTGATAGCCATGGTCAGTATCAATAAGACCAGCAGCAAACCTTATTATGAACAATTAGTATTAAGCCTTAAAGAAGACATTATCAACGGTATATTGGTTGCTGGAGATCAAATTCCATCTGTACGGGAAATGGCAAAAACGCTGCTGATGAATCCAAATACGGTCAGTAAAGCCTACAAAGTCCTAGAGACGGAACAAATCCTAGTGACCATCAAAGGGAAGGGAACCTTTGTCCAAGAAACAGATCGCTTGCCAAGAGATGAATTGCGGATTCAACAGCTGAGAGAACGGCTAAAAGAACTTGTGATCGAAGCTACACACTTACACCTCAGCATCCAAGAAATCACAGAATGGTTAGCAGCATTTGAAAATGAATTGGGAGGCGATTTAAAATGAAGCTTGAACACGTAACAAAGTTGATTGACCAACAGACGATCTTAGAAGATGTCAATTTTGCCTTAGGCAGAGGTGAGATCGTCGGATTGATTGGCCGAAACGGTTCTGGAAAAACAACTTTATTTCGAACCATCGCAGGCCATTACCTGCTAGATGATGGGGAAATATCGGTAGACGATCAGCGCATAGATCTTTATCCTGAATTCAAGGAACAAATTTTTTATATTGACGAAAAAGAGAACTTTCTTAATGCGTATTCCTTAAAGAAAATCAATCAGTTTTATCGATTGGCTTATCCTCGATTCGATCAAGATTTATATTTAGAAACGATGCATGCCCATGGGTTACCACTCAATCATGCTTATCGCCGGATGTCCAAAGGGATGCAAGGCTTGTACAAAATGATTTTAGCCATTGCATCAAATGCAACTTTCTTACTCTTAGATGAACCCTTCGATGGTTTAGACGTCATCGTACGCAAGAAAGTGGTTGGTCTACTATTAGAAAATTTAGGCGAAACGCAACGGACGGCTTTGATTGCTTCTCATAATCTAAATGAATTAGAAACGATCATCGACCGCGCACTTTTGATCAAGGGCAAGACGATTGAAGCTGATTATCGCCTAGAGTCTTTGAGAGAACATGCCCGCAAGATCCAATTGGTCTTTCGCAGCAAGCAAGTGCCGCCGCTGATCAAACAGCATGCAAAATTGATCCATCGACAAGGCCGGGTACTGGTGGCATTGTTTGAACATTACGATCAAACCTTAGCGGATGACATTCGTCGGTTAGAACCATTGTTGTTCGAGGAATTGCCATTGACTTTAGAAGACTTATTCGAGGCCAACCTCAGCCGCGAAACTTTGATGAAAGGGTAAAGGTGACTATATGTTGACGCAAATTTTTAAAGAACGTTATGGCAAAACATTGATTGGGGCTTGTTTGATCTTGATTGCCATCTATCTTGGTGCCGGCTGGCAGAGCCAAAAAGACTGGCACACGCAATATAACTACTTGTATTCAGATGAATTTATCTATGACTATACCAACCATCCTTCTTATTACGTCAAAAGTTACGACGGTGAGAAAGAAATTCGCTACGAATCGATTGATGCCTATCGGCAAGATGTATTGACAATTGGCAAAAATCACGACGGGAATGATACGTATTTTTACAATGATTTCAGTTATGCCCAACCTCAATTGATTCTGCTGACGCTATTCATTTTAGGTTTTCTGGCCTTTTTTGTAGACTATCGAACCAATTTTACCCGCTTTCTACTCACCTTGCCAGTACAGAAAAAAACACTTTTTCGAAAAAAAATAGGTTTTGTTTCGTTAGCGATCAGTATGGCTTTATTGATTGGCATCGTGGGAAATTGTTTGATTCGGTCATTGATGATCGACCAATCCTACTTTATGATCCCTATAGCAAACTTGCTCTTATCTGGCCTAAGTACATTCTTTACCAATATATTGGTCTTTATGGTTGGTTTGTTTCTAGGGATCTCACTTGGAAATCTGGTCACTGGTCCCCTCTCAGTCTTGTTCGTCCTTTTTCTCTCAACGATCGGCAGCAA
>Ga0308161_1000482_pt1 | contig 63160 bp, 50 predicted proteins | sample PhyFR2_FD_201034 | JGI IMG/M metagenome (GOLD analysis project Ga0308161, IMG submission 201034) | Phyllosphere microbial communities from UC Gill Tract Community Farm, Albany, California, United States - DLSLF.R2 | ecosystem: Host-associated > Plants > Phyllosphere > Unclassified | place: USA...
TGAAATATTGGTCACGACATGTAGTACGCGTTTAGACATTTTTTCACCTCATTCTTGATATTTATAATTCTATTCTTTAGTTCATCAAAGCATAGAAACCTGTTACTGAAAGTGTGTGCTTGGTAAAATTATGAACCTTGCTTTTACATCACTATAAGTCTAAAGTTAGCTTTAATGTTAAGAGAGTATGTGGCTATGAATATTAGCGAGTTATCTAAACTTAGTGGTTTAACTACCCCTACCATTCGTTACTATGAACAGATTAAGCTCTTGCCTAAAGCAAAAAGAAAATCGAATGGCTACCGCGAATATAGTGATAACGATTTAAAGCAACTCTCTTTAATTCAACAGGCCCAGCAAGTTGGATTTTCTTTAGCAGAAATTAAAGCATTTTTACCTTCAAAAGTTGCCACTTGGAACCATGACGCGCTCATCCAAACACTGGAATCCAAAATTGAAGAAATAGAACTTTTGGAACAAAAACTAAAAGTAAGTAAGCAAAATTTACGCACTATGGTCGAAGCTATTAATAACAAACCAGATGAAATTACATGTGAAGAAAATGCAGAACGACTCATGAATCTCTATTACGACAAAGCAAAATCACCGTAATTTCTTAGAGACCTATTGACCTTAAAGTACGCTTTAAACATACGATGGATAACAGGTGATTGATGAGGAACCTGTCATGTTTAAAGTTTGGGATTTTCAGCGTTGGTTAACAATTATTTTTGCCATTTTTTTAACTTCAAATACCGTACATGCCGCCGAGTCAGATAAGACTCAAAGCCTTGCCAAAGCAAACGGAAAAATTTTAGTCGTGATGACTAACCACTCTGCTTACCCTTCCCGTTCGGATAAAACAGGACTTTGGTTAACTGAACTCACCCATTTTTACGATGTGGCCTTAGCTGCTGGCTATGAAATGGATTTTGTAAGCCCACTTGGTGGTGAAGTTCCGTTAGATGAACGTAGTTTAAAGTCTATTTACTTAGATAAATCAGCGCGAAATCATTTAGCCGACCCAGCATTTATGCAGAGGTTAAAGACGACATTAGCTCCGAGTGTGATTCATCCTTCGCAGTACAAAGCCATTTACTATACTGGTGGTCATGGAACTATGTGGGATTTCCCAACCAATAAGGCCTTGCAGAACATTAGCGAACAGATCTACCGCCAAGGTGGAATAGTTTCAGCAGTATGTCACGGCGTGGGTGGTTTATTACCTCTACAAGATGAAAATGGAAAACCATTGATTGCAGGTAAAACCGTTACTGGTTTCGCAAATATTGAAGAAACACTGTCGGGTATTAAGTCCCAAGTTCCATTTTCTTTACAAAATGGGCTCATTGCACGCGGAGCAAACTACAAACAAGCATTTGTTCCATTTACATCTTATGTAGTTTCAGATGACAGATTAATTACGGGACAAAACCCTCAGTCGAGTAAAGAAATCGCCGAGGCAGTTGTTAAGCGTTTAAGTACCCTTCGATAAATCTAAAAAGAGGAATTACAGGCTAGCCCTGTAATTCCTCTTTGATGTAAAAATATTAGCTTATCTTTTGATAGTGAAGGCCAATCGCGCCAGAAGCAAAGGTTTTATTTTCGATGAGTTTAAGATTGGTCTTTTCCGGAATGCCTTGAAATAAGGGTAATCCACTACCAATCAGAACTGGAGAAATCGTAATTTTATATTCATCAATTAAATCAAGTTGCATCAGATAGTGCGCGAATCGAGGACTCCCCAGAATAACCATATCCTTGCCCTGCTTCTGTTTGAGCTTATTGATCTCTTCTTTAACATGATCTTTTACAAGTCTGGAGTTATTCCACTCAACTTTATCTAAGGTAGTAGAGAAAACGATTTTCTCTGTCTTTTCAATCCACTCAGCGTGATTTCGTTCATGTTCCGAAGCTGCTGGATTTGAAAGCATAGTTGGCCAGTAATTATGCATCATCTGATAAGTCGCACGCCCCCAAATGACCGTATCGACAGTACTCAAAATTTCTTTTGCATGGTTTGCCAAATCCGCATCGTAAGCAATCCAACCAATATCCATTGCTCCATTTGGTCCTTCTACAAAACCATCAAGCGATGAATGTAAGAACAATATTAGTTTTCTCATTATTTACATTCCTTTGTTTATAAAAAATATGCACTAAATTTTAGTATATTCAATTTGATTTTTGACTATTGGAGTGTTTTGTTTTCTCTTTTTCTTAAGACAAAAAACAAGCTGTATTCGTTTGAAATATTATTAAATCTTATCAATTGCCCGAACAAGAATGATTCCTTATTCGGGGCTATGTATAAACATTTTTTTGTTAATTAATAACCAAAGGACCAGAACCCGGCAGCTCAGTCACTAGCTTATAACCCATCAGTTTTGCAGGTGTATATGTACCGCCTTTGACTGTATTTTTGAGTAAATAATTTACCACTGTTAATGAACCATTAACTGTTAGGCTGTAAGCATTTTCTGTTTGGATACGGGCAGTTTTTATATCCCCACGCACATTTCTTACTTCACCCCAAACATAGGTAGGTACTTTCGCTCGAAGTTCTTCATTTGGCCCAACGACCGTTTTTTCGATACGCGCCTTAATAAACTTCTGCACGGCATTAATTTTTAATACGGGGCGTAAATAGTTCATCATTTTCGCGCCAATAATCATTTTTGGAAATGCAGGCACAAATACTTCAATATTTGGAATACCCGTTGTATAGAAAGCTGTAGATACGTCTCCCCATGGAACACTCATAGCACTTTTCGGACCGTCGCCAAAATCAATAGTCCGAACATAGTGTGCTAATGGAACGGTGGTAATTTTTCCGTTTTTACGAATTTTTCCACCTTCAGCCATGCCTTCTGTACTTGTTTTTGCAGTACCGGGTGAAAGACCTGTTCTTGAGTCAAAACCAAGTGCTAAATGATTCGCATCTGGTAGTGCTTCCTTCAGTGCAGCAGCAATGCAGTCTGTCGGAATCACATCAAAGCCAACACCCGGACAAAGCACAATATCGGCTTTTTCTGCTTGGCTATTGAGAGACTGCGCTAATTCAAAGACAGAAATTTCACCAGTAATATCAAGATAATGAGCACCTGCTTTTATACAGGCTTCCATCATAGGTTTAGATGTCGCTGAAAATGGTCCTGCACAATGCATGACCAATTTAAAGCCTTTTAAGTTTTCACTTATAGCCTCGACCTGATCAAGGTCAAAAGCCAGATAATCAAGTCCCAACTCTTGAGCCAGTGCCGCAACTTTTGCTTTATTACGACCTGCAATAGTCGGTCTCAAACCTTGACGTATCGCTTCACGAGCGATTAATTCGCCCGTGTAGCCATTTGCCCCATAAATTATCCAATTTGAATTATTACTATTTGTCATAACACAACGCTCTTACTAAGAAGTAAATGAATAATCATGCATGCCTTTTTTATACTGACGAGTACGGCATGACATGGCTGATTGTTGCAAAATTAAAGCCCATGCTGGTGAAACATTTGGTTTAGCTTCTTTACCCGAGCTTAACTTACTCAATTGAAATTTGACTACAGCCATATTGGCAAGTGAAGCGAGTGTTTTGTTCTTCCAAGTAATCGGTTTTAGTTCAGGTGAAATATTTTGTCCTTGTTTCCAAGCATTTGGTAAATTAGGCTCAATTGCCAAAGCTGTAGCAATCCCCACCATATCTACACCACTTTCAACTACCTGCTCTGCTACCTGTTTACGGCGGATTCCACCTGTCACCATAACAGGCATTTTGGCAACTTTGCTAATTTCTTGTGCAAACTCTAGAAAGTATGCTTCACGTGCAAGTGTTCGTCCATCACGTGCCTGGCCTTGCATTGCTGGCGCTTCGTAACTACCACCAGAAAGCTCAACCAAATCGACCGCATGTGCATTTAACATTTTAACCACTTGTTGAGCGTCTTCTGCACTAAACCCACCGCGTTGGAAATCGGCTGAATTTAGCTTTATCGCTACAGTAAACTGAGGCGAAACCACTTTACGAACTGCTTCAACAATTTCAATTAAAATACGAGCGCGGTTTTCTAAAGAGCCTCCCCATCGATCTTGGCGTTTGTTGCTGAGTGGAGAAAGAAACTGACTTAATAAATAACCATGCGCCGCATGAATTTCTACTCCAGTAAATCCAGCCTTTTCACCCAATCGTGCTGTGTTTGCAAACCGCTGAATCACTTCTGCAATCATATCTTCGTTCATTTCAATTGGTGTATGAAAGCGATTAGACATTTTGCCAAGGTCAAGTGAAATTGCCGAAGGTGCCCAAGTTTGTTGACCAAGGTTCGCTTGCATTTGACGACCCGGATGATTAATTTGAAGCCAAATCTGAGCGCCTTTTGAACGGCCGATTTGCGCCCATTTTTTAAAAGTATGTAGATGCTTTTCATCTTCAAGCACCACACCTCCCGGCCCAGTCATTGCTCGACGGTCTACCATCACATTTCCAGTAATAATTAGACCTACACCACCATTTGCCCAAGCTTGATATAAACGCATTAACTCTTCTGACGGTGCATGGTTTAAATCAGCCATGTTTTCTTCCATTGCCGCTTTGGCAATACGGTTGGGAACACTTGAACCATTTGGAAATACTAATTTTTCGAACACTTTCATTGGAATGACCTCATTCAGTATGGCTTCACTTTAAGATTAAAGTTAACTTTAATGTCAATACCTTTTAGCTTTTCTATATTTAATATTTTGAATTTATTAATTTTTATATAAAAAAGAGGCACTCAACATGCCTCTTTTTTAAAGTTTAAAAGCTTTTAATTATTCGCGAATAAAGGCCAATAAGTCAGCATTAATCACTTCATGGTTCACGGTTAACATGCCATGAGAAAAACCTGGATAGATTTTGAGTTGGCTATTTTGAAGCAATTCAGCAGATTTCACACCAGAAGTTTTATAAGGCACGATCTGGTCGTCGTCACCATGCAACACTAAAACAGGAATGGTGATTTTCTTTAAATCTTCGGTGAAGTCAGTTTGTGAGAATGCCACAATACCGTCGTAATGAGCTTTTGCGCTGCCTGTCATGCCCTGACGCCACCAGTTATTAATGATACCCTCCGATGGTTTCGCATCAGGTCGGTTAAAACCATAAAATGGGCCAGATGGTAAATCACGGAAAAATTGTGCACGGTTGTTGAGAACTTGATTTTGCAGGTCATCGAAAACTTCTTTTGGTAACCCTTCAGGATTATTTTCAGTTTTAACCATAAGTGGCGGTACTGCACTCACAAGTACAGCTTTTGCAACATTTTCTTCGCCGTGACGAGCAATATAATGGGCTACTTCACCGCCGCCAGTTGAATGACCAATGTGAATTGCATTTTTAATGTTCAGGTGCTTGACCACTTCTGCGACATCGTCTGCGTAATGGTCCATATCGTGACCATCCCACACTTGACTCGAACGGCCATGTCCACGTCGGTCATGAGCTACAACACGATAACCTTGCCCTAAAAAGAAAAGTAGTTGTGTATCCCAATCATCTGAACTTAAAGGCCAACCATGATGAAAAAATAAAACTTGGGCATCGCGTGGACCCCAGTCTTTATAAAAAATATCTACACCATCTTTTGTAGTTACATATCCCATCTTTGTTCTCCTGCTGAAAATCTGTTTATAGATCGTTATAAAGGTTTGAATGTTTATACTAGGATTAAAGTTAGCTTTAAGGTCAACAGTCGCTACTCATTTTTAAAATAAAATTTATATGAAGACTCTACTCAACTTTGTATCTTTTTAATCTTTAATTGTTTTTATTTTATTTCTTTTATCGGCGCCTCAACCATTCTTCGTTTAGATGTTACTGAAGATGTTCAGGCTAAGGTGATACTTAGTTTGCCTACTCCGCTATAAACTAAAAGAGACCACTTGAGGTCTCTTTTTTAATTTATGATTAGAATTAAACGCATAGAACCTGTATAAACAGCTGTCCTAATTTGTTTAAAACCGATATCCAAATTTTAATGCATATGCAATTGCATGGTTATTTTTGAACTCAGACTGTTCTGCAATTTCTTTAATCCCTTCGATTGGTAAATAGTAGCCACCATCTTCAGCTCGAGCATCTCCTAACCAGCAATATTTTACGCCAGCAGCAATAAAATAATTAGGCATTGGATTAAATTGAGCGCCAATACCCACAGACCAATAACCTTTCATTGGACCCAACGCTGAAGCTGGATTACCTGTGCCAGAGTCCCAACCAATATCAGATGCAATACTCCAACGGTCTGTTAATTGATGTCCTACCCCAAGAATGACGCTATATTGGTCTTTTTGGTAAGAATCTAAGTCAACACCGTCTTTATATGCTCCTCCTGTTAATACATCCATATAACTTGCGGTAAGTGCACCATATTGCGTCGGACGAATATTAAATTTTTCCCAATTCACCCATCTAAGGCTCATATAAGCAAGGGTATTTTCGGCAACCCCTGTTTGAAAATCTATATTTAATGATTGAGGGGTTTGAATTTTTGTTTTTGCTGGTGCAGTGTAGCGTATTGGCTCACCAAAGATATCTTCCTCTACTTGAAAATCATATTTAATTTTTGAACGATAAGTTACAGCGGCCTTAAGCGCGATCTCTGGAATTTGATAACTTCCCCCTACGAGCCAACCAAGCTCTCCCTTTTCTTTAAATTTAGCATTGTATCCATTAAAAGCTTCGGTATAGGCAATTCCTCTGAAAGAGGCATCACCTTTAACAGTCTGATAAACAGGTCCACCATAAACTTGAAAATTTTTAACGGGTGAATATCCAAAAACAAAACTTAAATTTTGGCTCTTTACATTTACAGATGTACCGTCATGGCTAATATCATCAGAATAGCTATTATTAGGAAGGAGTGGATAAGCTGTTTTCGCAGCAAAAGGTTGATCATAGAGTAAACCGAAACTGAACTGGTCTGTTAGCTGTAACTTTAATGCGGCAGTATAGAATTGATTATCTTGACCAATATCCCCTGTCTCGCGGCTCTGGTTAGGTCTGCCAAGATTTGGACGATCATGAACTACACCAGAAATAGAGGGATCAATAGCAAAAGCATTTGCTTCTACATAATTACCCGGCTCTAAAAATGGCAGTATCGATTGACCAGATTGATCAAGTGATGACGCTTTACTATAACCACTAAAAAAAATACCTAGTACGCTGAGTATAATAGGGCCAGATTTCAACTGCGCTCTGCTGCCGAAGACATATTTCTTTGGATTATTTACAAAAGTATCTTCCACTATTTCTAACTGTGATCTTAAGTCAGCATAATCCTTGTTTAGAGATTTTCCCATTATTTATCCTTAAATTATAATTTTTTTAAATCACTAATTCCCTAGCAATTTATTCATTCGCTTCAATTACTGTGAGTAATTTTGGTGAACAAAATATAAACTACAAAATTAATTACACAATGTCAATGACGTAGTGTAATTTAAGAATAAACCTGTTAGTTTTATTTATAATATTCAATATAATCAGCTGATAAGTTAAAAAATTTTAAATATAAAATCGATTCAACTTCTAGGTGGAATTCTTATTTGTTCACGTAAAGTGTTGAAGTCCAAATATTTCGAAGTACACGGATAACGACTTCAGGTTCTACAGGAGATGAGCGCCCGAATGTTTCTGAAAGATAACGCTCTTCCAACCATATTAGCGCTTTCGCTGTTTCGTCGACATCTAAATTTTGTTTAATATTTCCTGCTTGCTGTTCTGCTCTAATATGTTGAGCAGCGGCCTTGATAAAGTCTTGAATTATAGTTCGATAGACGCTATCAACACGTTCATCTCCGCTTGCAGCTTCGACAAAGGCCCTTAATAAACGACCATGTTGTATATAGACATTTATAGAGTCGACTAAGGCACGCTCTAAATCGTCTTGAAGATTATTTCCTGCCAACCACCGTTCTGTGATATTGAACAATTCTCTAGCAATATTCTCAACAAGACGAAGCGTAAGATCATGCTTATCACGGAAATGGACATAAAAAGCCGGACGTTTTAAACCTGTACGTCGCATGACCTCATCAATATTGAGGTCACGAAAATGATGTTCATTTAAAAACTGTTCAGCAGCTTCTAATATTTCTCGCTCAGATTCTTTTGGATCATGTTTAGGTCTACGGCGAGAAGTTGTCATATTGTCCTATTTCCTTTTAGCATGGCGTCATTGTAGGTATTAAAAAATCTTTCGACAAGTCTTTATCCCCCCTCATCACCTATCCTAATAACGTAATACAAGAAAAAATCATTTACTTAAAAATAAAATATAATTTATAAAAATCATCATCTTAAATTAAAAATATCATCCTCCACATGACTGTAATAATTAGGCTATCTATGTTGCAAATAATAATTACACATAGTCATTGACAGTGTGTAATTATTGGCTTAATAATATTCACACATACCTAAACCTCACTTAGATTTAAATCGAAGTGAAAGTGGATTGGCTCAAGGACTTTGTTCATCAGGGAAGATGAAGATTATAAAAATCATCATCTTAGAGAATCTAACTGATGCTCAATTTATTAAAATTGTGTGAAGAGGAAAAAGATATGAGTACATCAGATCAAATTGCTATTACTGATGTTTTAATTATCGGTGCAGGGATCTCAGGTATTAGTGCAGCATACCATTTAAAAAAATATAGACCGAATACAACATTCACTATGCTAGAAGGCCGTGACGAAATCGGAGGCACCTGGAGCCTGTTCCGTTATCCAGGCATTCGCTCAGATTCAGACATGCAATCTTTTGCATTTGGCTTTAAACCTTGGACCAATAAAAGGGTTTTTGGCAGTGCTCAAATGATCTGTAATTATTTAAAAGAAACGATCACTGAGAACGAAATTGAATCTCATATTCGATTTGGCCATTATATGACAAGTGCCGAATTCTCATCTACTGAAGGTCTTTGGACAGTTAAGGTGAAGCGTAAAGATCAAAAAACTTTAACCACTTTCCGCTCCCGCTTCTTACTGATGAGTACAGGTTATTATGACTATGATAACGGATATACACCTGAGTTTAACGGAACCGAGGAATTTCAAGGGCTCCTCCTTCATCCTCAACATTGGCCAGAGAACCTAGATTATTCTGGCAAAAAAGTCGTGGTCATAGGTAGTGGCGCTACAGCCGTTACCTTAATTCCGGCGATGGCTCAAAAGGTGGCGCATATTACCATGCTTCAGAGATCACCAAGTTATGTCATGGCAGCGCCAAGTACAGATGCAATCGCAAATACACTCAATCGCGTTCTCTCACCACAACGTGCTTTCGATCTTATCCGCCGTAAAAATATTGCCTTGACTCGAGGCGTCTACACTTTAAGTCGTCGCTTTCCGAAGCTCATGCGTCGCTTTTTAATCTCAGATGTACAACGAAATCTACCAAAAGACTTTGATGTCGCCACTCACTTTTCACCGAAATACAATCCATGGGATGAACGTTTATGTGTTGTACCTGATGGAGATATGTTCAAAGCGATTTCTGCTGGGAAAGCTTCAGTAGTAACCGATCATATTGAACGTTTTACCAAAGATGGCATTTTACTTAAATCGGGTAAAACATTAGAAGCCGATATTATTGTGACCGCAACAGGTCTAAATGCAGTTGTATTTAGCAAAACCCTATTGGCTGTTGATGGTAAAAAAATAGATTATCCAGATACCACGATTTTCAAATCGATGATGTTATCCAATATTCCCAACTTTGCCTTCGCATTCGGATACACCAATCTTGCATGGACTTTAAAAGTTGATTTGGTATGGAAACACTTTTGTAGATTACTGGATTACATGGATGAAAATAAGTATGGAACATTCACACCTGTAATTAGTAATAAAAACATGAAACGTGTTCCATTTGTAGATTTGAACTCGGGCTACATTCAACGAAGCATTGCACAATTTCCAATGGCAGGTACAGAAGGTCCATGGATTGTAAAACAAGATTATAAATTCGATGTTGAACGACTTCGTAAAGGTCCAGTTTTTGATAAAGAACTATGTTTTACAAATATTAAGCCTAAGAAAAAACCCAGCGTCGTTACCACAGAAACGATGCCAGAACAGATCAAAATCCAAGCTTAATATCACGATCAAATCTGCATCTTTGTTTCTAAACCGAAAAGCAAAGACAAAAATCAATTAGGGAAAATATGATGGAAAATATTAAATTTACAAGTAAAGGAATTACCTGTTCTGCATGGTATATCCCTGCAACTTCAGAAGAATTTATGACATCTCGAGGACGACCTTGCATTGTTATGGCAACAGGCTTTGGTGGTACAAAAGATACAGGATTATTAGATTTTGCCGAGCCGTTCAGCCAAGCAGGTTTTGATACATTCGTATTTGATTATCGTGGATTTGGCGAATCAGGGGGCTTACCTAGACAACATGTATCCTATATTAACCAACGTGAGGACTATCATGCAGCGATAGCAGCTGCACGAAGTTTGCCACTTGTTGATCGAAATCGTATTGTGCTATGGGGTACTTCGTATTCTGGTGGTCATGTGGTAGTGGTTGCTGCGCAGGACCCTAAAATATCAGCCGTCATCTCCATGAATCCTGCTACAGATGGTTTAGCAGCTTTAAAACAAGTATTCCAATATGGAGGAATAAAACAGATCACGACGGCTATAGGTCATGGCATAAAAGATTTAATGCATGCCATAGCTCAACGCCCTCCGCATCTCATTCCAATTGTCGGGCAACCTGGTACAGCAGCGATGATTAGTACGCCTGGTGCTGAAGAAAGCTATACCGCAATGGCGGGTCCAACTTGGCGTAATGAAGTCTGTGCTCGTGCAGCTCTAGAAGTCTCATACAACCGTCCAGTTACTTTTGCCAAAAATGTTAAGTGCCCTACTTTGATTCAAGTCGGTTCGAATGACCAAATTGCCCCACCTGACCCAGCTCGAAAAACGGCAAGTCTGATCCAAGGCCCCGCTGAATTATTGGAATATCCAATTGATCATTTTGATTTCTACACTGAATCATGGCATGGGACGGTACTCAACGATCAGATTATTTTCTTGAAGAAAGCTCTTGCTGCCCAAGTAAATAGAAATGAAAGTTTATAAATTTTCATTATAGAAAAACATTTAATTCAAATACATACATAAGCTCATAGCATTCTACGGCACTCTCAAAATTTAGTGGGCTGTAACGATGAAGACTAAAAATTGAAGTGCTATGTATGAAAACCAATCGCACAACAAAGCAGTTCATTTAAATGCTTTGGAATATTCTCAATCAGGATTGATAAGGAAATCTTATGTCACTCGTCAAATTAAGCAAAGATACACAAATCGATGAAATCGTTTCGATTATTAAAAGAGATGGTGGTGTCATCATTGAAAATTTTTTAAATGATGAAAATACCCAAGATATTTATCAAACATTATCTCAGCAATTAGAGTTGATTCCAGACGGAGAAGATGAATATTTTGCAGGTACAAAGACCCGCCGAATGAGCCGCTTATTTGCGCGCTTACCACAAATGCCATTGGTGGCAATGAATCCAGTATTTTTAGATACAGCAAAAGCGATTCTCCAAACCCCACTACAGGCTTGGAGTGGTGAAAATAGAATTGAATTATATCCAGACATTCAGGTTGGTGTGACTCAAGCGATTCAGATTTGGCCAGGTCAAAAAGCGCAACCTTTACATCGTGACGATACGGTATGGATGTGGCAACATCCAGGTTATGGTCGTGAAGCTAGGGTACAAATCATGTTTGCCGTCACTGATTTTACTGAAGAAAATGGTGCTACACGCGTCATCCCTGCCAGCCATTTGTGGGATGATCAAAGAGTACCTAAAGAAGACGAAACGATCGCGGCTGAAATGAAAGCTGGAGATGCTTTAATATGGATTGGCTCTACCTATCATGGCGGCGGAGCTAATGTAAGCCATGCGCCTCGTATAGGATTGACCATGTCTTATGATCTTGGCTTTCTACGACAGGAAGAAAACCATTATTTATCTCTATCGACCGAAACAATTAAAAGCTTTCCAGATGAGTTAAGAGGATTGCTCGGCTGGAACATGAGCACAACATTTGTTGGATTTGTCGAACATGAAGGTAAAATGATGAGTCCAATCGATATGTTAAATGTTCAGGATTTTAAAACGACTGGAATCATATAACGCTTAATATCTAAGATACCAAAAAGAAAGAAATTTCTATTCATAGAAGTTTCTTTCTTTTATTGAAAGTTATAAATATTTTATATTAAATTATTGTTTTTTTTAATTGAATAGTAAAAGCACTATTTGGACTCCGATTTTCGTATCGAATTGTGCCTGCATGAGCTAACACAATAGCTTGCACGACTGCTAAGCCTAACCCCGTTCCCCCTAAAGCTTTATTTCTCGATTGCTCTACTCTATAAAAAGGATTAAATAATTCTTTTTGATATTCAGCAGGAATTCCCGGTCCTTCATCTACGATCTCTAATGTCCATTTTTCTTTTTCAACTGAAGACTTAATTTTCAGAACTCCGGGATTAGAGTATCTAATTGCATTATCAATCAACGCGATTAAAACTTGCTCCATACGTCTTGCATCGCAAGATACAAGCTCATTAGAAATGTCGTAATTTATGGTAAGATTTGCTTGTCTAAGTTTTTCATTAAACATCAGTATTACTTTTTCAACGCATCTCAAAAAATCAACCGACTCAATATTTAACTTAAGCTGATTATTTTCAAATAAACTCAGTGTTCTCAAATCTTCTACTAGATGTGACAGCCCTTCCACTTGATTTAACAAACTTCGGATGAGTTCTGGTTCAGCTGTAAAGACATCATCTACAATGCCTTGTAATCTACCTTGTAAAATTGTAATTGGTGTTCTTAATTCATGGGCAATAGCGGCATTCCATACTTGTGCATTTTGTACAGAACTTTCAAGCTTTTGAGCCATATCATTGAAATTTAAAATTAATGTATAAATCTCTGTTGAATGGACTTTTTGATCATTTGCTCGGGCAGATAAATCACCCTCACTAATTTTATTCGCGGCATCTGCCAATGAATTAATCGGCACAATAAATCTTTTTGCTAACTGCATTCCAACAACTAAAGAGACAATTGAGCCACATAAAATGACTGTACCTAGCCAAATCCAGTCAACCAGATGGAAATCTGTAAAGTCTCCTTGCAGGGAACTTAATGAAATCCAACCATGATCAATTGCATAGTTATAAACGACATAGCCTACAAATACAGACAATAAAGTGATGCTTAAATTCACCATACTAAAAGCAATAAAAAATTGCTTATTAATCCCTAATTTATTTTTCATTGTCTTTTCTCAACTTGCAGCATGTCAGCTTATTTCTATCTAATCACATCATTCTTGTGGATGATCTAACCTATACCCAACACCACGGACATTAATTAACATTTGTTCAAGCCCGAGCTCTTCTAGTTTTTTTCTTAACTTACTGACATGGCTATCAACCGTTCTTTCTAAAGCATCACTATCGGGTAAGCACTGATTCATTAACTCACCTCGAGTAAACACCCTATGAGGCTGATTAATCATGAGGAGTAATATTTTATATTCAGTTAATGTCAGGTTGAGTAAGGTTTTCTTGTCTACCTGATTGATATAGACACTATGAATCTCAGTATTGATTTCTATATTTTTATAATGCAGATTTTTGATCGCCGTCTGTTTGTTTTGATGGGTTCTTCTTAAAACAGCCTGCACACGTGCTACCACTTCATTCGGATTAAAAGGCTTGACTACAAAATCATCTGCACCGATTCGTAAGGCCATCACCTTATCAATATCCTGATCTAATGCAGTCAGCATAATGACAGGTGTTTGTGCTTTTTGACGAATTTTACTGAGCACTTCCCAACCATTGAGTTCAGGTAATTTAATATCAAGTAAGATTAAATCAATGGGTTGTGATGCATGAATTTCAATTGCCTGCTTACCATTCATTGCCCGAATAACTCGCATGCCTTCACGTTTTAAATATTGTTCAATAATGTCACCAATATCGTATTCATCTTCTACAACAAGAATTTGTTTATCACGGCAATCAAAAGAAAATGAAGCTTCGAACATGAATCAATCATCGAATAATTTCAGACAAACGTCATAATACGCTAATTTATCTGCAGATCTCCACACTTTTTCCACACTTCAGTGATGGTCGTTACACAGAGCACAAAAATAATAGCAGCATCAAAAACTCCCAAGGTTTAGACAGCATGCAAAAGCAGCTCTTACTTCCATTATTTTTATCTATTGGGCTAGTCATCCAAGGTTGTAGTTCCGAAGAGGCTAAACAACCAGAAGTCCCACCGGCGAAAGTCAGTGTATTAAGTCTCCAGCCACAATCCGTTAATTTTAGCGAGAACCTTCCAGCTCGCGTTCAAGCCTTCCGTACTGCTGAAATTCGTCCGCAAGTCGGCGGTATTATCGAAAAAGTATTGTTTACTCAAGGTAGTGAAGTTAAAGCTGGGCAAGCCTTATACAAAATTAATGCTGAAACTTTTCAGGCTGATGTAAACAGCAACAGGGCTTCTCTCAATAAAGCCGAAGCTGAAGTCGCACGTTTAAAGGTCCAGTTGGAACGCTATGAACAACTGTTACCAAGTAATGCGATTAGTAAACAGGAAGTTAGTAATGCTCAGGCTGAATATCGCCAAGCTTTAGCTGATGTTGCACAAATGAAAGCTTTATTGGCACGCCAAAACCTTAATTTGCAATACGCAACAGTACGCGCGCCAATCTCTGGTCGTATTGGGCAATCATTTGTGACCGAAGGTGCATTAGTCAGTCAAGGCGATACAAATACTCTGGCGACCGTACAGCAGATTGACAAAGTTTATGTTGATGTTAAGCAATCTATTGGTGAATACGAGCGTTTACAGACTGCATTACAAAACGGCGAATTGTCTGCCAATAGCGATAAAACCGTTCGCATTTCTAATAGCCACGGTCAACTCTACAACGTCAGCGCAAAAATGCTGTTTGAAGATATTAATGTAGATCCGGAAACAGGTGATGTCACCATTCGTATCGTGGTGAACAACCCTGAACGTAAATTGCTTCCGGGAATGTATGTACGTGTCAATATTGACCGAGCATCCGTACCTCAAGCCCTTCTTGTACCCGCTCAAGCAATTCAGCGTAATAACAATGGTGACCCACAGGTTTATGTCATTAATGCCAAAGGTTTGGCAGACATCCGTCCGATTGAGCTTGGACAGCAATATGAACAGTTCTACTTAGTGAATAAAGGACTCAAAGTAGGTGACAAAGTCATTGTTGAAGGAATTGATCGTATTCAACCAAATCAAAAGCTTGAAATAAGTAAGTGGAAAGCACCCATTACTCAAGGAGCTCAATGATGATGTCACAATTTTTCATTCGTCGCCCCGTATTTGCATGGGTGATTGCGATTTTCATTATTTTGTTTGGATTACTCAGTATTCCCAAACTTCCTATAGCACGTTTCCCTAGTGTTGCGCCGCCACAGGTCACCATTAGTGCGGTTTATCCAGGTGCTACACCGAAAACGATCAACGACAGTGTAGTTACTCTGATTGAAAGAGAGCTATCTGGTGTTAAAAATTTACTTTATTACAGCGCAACAACAGACACTTCGGGCATGGCTCAAATATCGGCTACCTTTAAACCAGGTACAGATGTCGATATGGCTCAGGTTGATGTGCAAAATAAAATTAAAGCCGTTGAAGCACGACTTCCTCAAATTGTTCGTCAGCAAGGACTACAAGTTGAAGCTTCATCTTCAGGTTTCTTAATGTTGGTTGGTATTAATTCACCTACCAATCAATATTCTGAAATTGACCTGAGCGATTACCTTGTCCGAAACGTAGTTGAAGAATTAAAACGCGTTGAAGGCGTTGGTAAAGTCCAGTCATTTGGTGCTGAAAAGGCCATGCGTATTTGGGTAGACCCAAATAAACTCGTTTCATATGGCCTTTCAATTAGTGATGTAAATGCAGCAATTCGTGAAAATAATGTCGAAATCGCTCCTGGCCGTTTAGGTGATTTACCTGCTGAGAAAGGACAACTCATTACAGTTCCTTTGTCTGCGCAAGGTCAACTAAATGATGTTGAACAATTCAGAAATATCAGCTTAAAAAGTAAGACCAATGGCAGTGTCATTAGACTTTCTGATGTTGCGAATGTTGAAATTGGTTCACAAGCATATAACTTCGCTATTTTAGAAAATGGCAAACCAGCAACGGCGGCAGCAATCCAGCTTAGCCCTGGAGCGAATGCTGTAAAAACTGCTGAAGGCGTCAGAGCCAAAATTGAAGAATTAAAAGCCAATTTACCAGAAGGTATGCAATTTAGTATCCCTTACGATACTGCCCCCTTTGTCAAAATATCGATCGAAAAGGTAATTCATACATTAGTTGAAGCCATGGTCTTGGTTTTCATTGTGATGTATCTGTTTCTTCATAATGTCCGTTATACGCTCATTCCAGCAATTGTTGCACCTATTGCATTGCTAGGAACATTCTCTGTGATGTTGCTTGCAGGTTTCTCCATTAATGTTCTTACCATGTTTGGTATGGTGCTCGCTATCGGTATCATCGTCGATGATGCAATTGTTGTCGTAGAGAATGTCGAACGGATTATGGTGACTGAGGGCTTACATCCAAAAGAAGCGACCTCTAAAGCAATGAAGGAAATCACGAGTCCAATTATTGGGATTACATTGGTACTCACTGCTGTATTTTTACCGATGGCTTTTGCGAGTGGCTCGGTCGGAATCATTTATAAGCAATTTACGCTGACCATGTCGGTGTCGATCTTATTCTCTGCGCTATTAGCATTAATTTTAACTCCTGCACTCTGTGCGACTATTCTTAAACCAATCGATGAACACCATCAGAAAAAAGGATTTTTTGCATGGTTTGACCGTACCTTTGATAACCTCACTAAAAAGTATGAAATCATTCTCTTTAAGGTCATCAAACATACCATTCCAATGATGGTGCTGTTTATCATTATTACAGTTGCGACTTTTGCTGGAATGAAATTTTGGCCAACCGCATTTATGCCTGAAGAAGATCAAGGTTGGTTCTTAACAACGTTCCAACTTCCATCTGATGCTTCTACTGAGCGAACCAAAAATGTGGTGAAAGAGTTTGAAGCAAGCATAAAAGATAATCCGGATGTTAAAAGCAATACGTCAATTTTAGGTTGGGGTTTCGGTGGTTCAGGTCAGAATGTTGCCGTTGCCTTTACAACACTAAAAGATTTCAAAGAAAGAAAATCATCAGCATCTGAGATGACAAACTCAATTAATGAAACAATGGCACATAGTAAAGAAGGCTCAACAATGGCCATTTTACCTCCAGCCATTGATGAGTTAGGTACATTCTCTGGCTTTAGTCTTCGATTACAAGATCGAGCGAACTTAGGCATGCCTGCATTGCTTGCTGCCCAAGATCAGTTAATGGAAATGGCAGCCAAAAACAAGAAGTTTTATATGGTTTGGAATGAAGGCCTACCTCAAGGAGATAATATTTCTTTAAAAATTGACCGAGAAAAATTAAATGCATTAGGCGTTAAATTCGCTGATGTTTCAGACATCATCTCAACTTCAATGGGTTCAATGTATATCAATGACTTTCCAAACCAAGGTCGTATGCAACAAGTGATTGTGCAAGTCGAAGCAAAATCACGTATGAAATTACAAGATATTTTGAATCTTAAAGTGATGGGTGCAAGTGGTCAGTTGGTGTCTTTATCGGAAGTTGTGACTCCTCAATGGAATAAAGCACCACAACAATACAACCGCTATAACGGACGTCCATCTTTGAGTATTGCGGGTATTCCTAACTTCGATACTTCATCTGGTGATGCAATGCGTGAAATGGAACAACTCATCGCAAAATTACCAAAAGGGATTGGCTATGAATGGACTGGTATTTCTCTCCAAGAGAAACAATCAGAATCACAAATGGCATTCTTGCTTGGTTTATCGATGTTAGTTGTGTTCCTCGTACTCGCAGCTCTTTATGAAAGCTGGTCAATTCCGCTATCGGTTATGCTGGTTGTGCCATTAGGTATTTTTGGAGCGATCATTGCCATTATGACCAAAGGGCTGATGAATGATGTGTTTTTCAAAATTGGCCTGATTACGATCATTGGTCTTTCCGCCAAGAATGCAATTTTGATTGTTGAATTCGCCAAGATGCTAAAAGAAGAAGGAATGAGTTTAGTTGAAGCTACTGTTGCCGCTGCCAAACTCCGCTTACGCCCTATTCTAATGACTTCTCTTGCCTTTACTTGTGGTGTTGTTCCTCTAGTCATTGCATCGGGAGCAAGTGCTGAAACACAACATGCGCTCGGAACTGGTGTGTTTGGCGGCATGATTTCAGCAACCATTCTAGCAATTTTCTTTGTACCCGTATTCTTCATCTTTGTACTAGGTGCAGCCGAAAAACTGTTTTCTCCCAAACAGAAAATTAAATCTTAAATGAAATAAAACAAGGGAAATTAATCAATTTCCCTTGCTCCTCTTATGCCTAATTTATTCTATTATTTGGAGAAAAGCATGTCTAAGTCGGCTGTCTTATCTCGTGGATTTATGATTTCCACACTCTCAATTACTTTAACTGCATGTATAAGCATGCAATCACCTCAACCCACTGTTAAGTCTAATATTCCACAAAATTTTGCTGAAACTTATGCAGGTCCTTCAATTGCTAACCAAGGATATAAAACTTTCTTTGCCGATCCTCGTTTATTGGAAGTTATTGAAATAAGCTTGAATAATAATCGCGATTTACGTACAGCAGCGTTAAATATTGAGCGTGCCCAGCAGCAATACCAAATTACTAAATACGACCAACTTCCGACCATTGGTGCAACGGCAAATGCCATTAGGCAAGCTAATCCTTCGGTAAACCCGAATAATCCTTACTCTGCATTTCAGGTTGGATTGGGTGTAACGGCGTATGAACTGGATTTTTGGGGCCGTGTTCAAAGCCTTAAAGATGCAGCATTAAATAATTACCTTGCAACACAGAGTGCTAAAGACTCAACTCAAATTAGTTTGGTGAGCCAAGTTGCACAAGCATGGTTAAATTATTCATTTGCAACAGCCAACTTAAACCTTGCAGAACAAACCTTAAAAGCTCAACTTGATTCGTACAATCTGAATCAAAAGCGTTTTAATGTCGGGATTGATAGCGAAATACCTTTACGCCAAGCCCAGATTTCTGTCGAAACAGCGCACAATGATGTCGCAAACTACAAAACTCAAGTTTCACAAGCGCAGAACTTGCTAAATCTTTTGGCTGGACAAGCAATTCCATCAAAACTACTTCCGACTCAGTCGGTTAAAACAATTACTCAAGAAACGAGTTTTTCAACGGGTTTGAGTAGCGATTTATTACAAAACCGCCCAGACCTCAAAGTCGCTGAATATCAACTTCGGGCAGCTGGTGCCAACATTGGCGCGGCAAAAGCCCATATGTTTCCGACCATCACACTTACGGGCTCAGCTGGATATGCATCGACGGAACTCAAAGATTTATTTAAATCTGGCGGGTTTGCATGGTCAGTTGGTCCTAGCATAGACCTGCCTATTTTTGATTGGGGAACGCGTAAAGCCAATATTAAGGTTTCAGAGATCGACCAAAAAATTGCGCTTTCTGAATACGAAAAAGCGATTCAGTCTTCTTTCCGTGAAGTTAACGATGCATTAGCTGCCCATGCTCATATTGAAGAGCGTTTAAACGCCCAGCGCCGTTTAGTGTCTGCAACCGATACCACTTATAAACTTTCTACAGCCCGTTTTAGAGCTGGAATTGATAGTTATTTGACTGTTTTGGATGCTCAGCGTTCTGCATATGCAGCTCAACAAGGTCTATTGGTTCTCGAACAAACCAAATTAAATAATCAAATTGAACTCTATAAAGCCTTGGGTGGCGGGTTAAATAAATAACCCATCTTTCAGAAATATTTTAAAGGCTAATCTGCATCGACATTAGCCTTTAAATTTTATGTTTTTTCTAAAAATGGACGATTAGAAATTTGTTATTCCGCATCTTTAATTCAGTTGAGTTGAATTTTGCGCTGCCTTGCTTACGAGGTCTATTTATGAACATGCTAGTATTTCCACTACGCCAATCTCTGAGTATTCTCAGTCTATTTAGCATATTAATTACAAGTGGCTGTCAGTTGGTGAGTTTGAAGAAACAAACCCTTCACACCACTATTTCTAACGAACGTAATAGTATTCTTACCCAAAAAAAATTAAGTGAAGCCAGTCTAAATGTTTTATATATGTCTGGTATGGATGCAAAAATTTGCATGCAAACTCCAGAAACATGTATTGCTGATTTAGAGAAAATTCCTCAAATACAGGGAGAGCAATTTTTATCTACCGCCAGTGAACTCTACCTCTCAAAAGCTTTGGCTCTTTCGGAGTCCTATGATTGCAAAAAAAATAATAATGTAAATGCTAAAACTGAAGAAGCAAACAAGGGCGACTGTTTGGAACAAGAACTTCAAGCTTTAGATAAAAGTATTCGCTATAGCTATGCTTATTTATTTAAGTCGTCTCGCGAACCTCAAGATCGTATTTTTGATAACCGACAGGTACAAATGCGAGATTTTTATAATCAAGCACTTAACCAGTTAGTAAATGCCTATAGTGAAAAAAAAGCGTCTGCGACAATTCCCTCCGAGATAAAAATTGGTAAAAGTACATATACGATTGATATTGAGGCCTATCAAAAATTACAAGACAAAAAACTTGAGAAATTCACCTCAAGTTACAACATGAATTTTTCCGGTTTAAGAAGTATTAACCGTCGTGATGGTTTTGGCTCAGATTTTGTTGCGGTTTTACACTCTAACGAAGACCCGTCCCAAAAAGAAAACCCATATATTCTTGATCCTCTAACTTATAATTACCCAAATGGCATTAATCCGAATATTCATAAAGCCCATTACCTTGCTTCTACACTGGTGGCCCAACCAAAAAATGAGGTAGCGTCCCAGAGCGACATATTAAATAGTCCAGATTTCAAAATAAAAATCTATGACCCTTACAATGTTGAAAAAATTAATGTTGCGGGCAAAGAATACTCGCTGGCAGCAAATTTCTCTGCACCTTATGGTTTATGGTTAGCCGAAAATAATCTAGGTGCAGCCGCATATTTAACGCTGATTGACCGTAATCAACGTTTAAACATGCCGCATTTATATATGCTTGAACCCTATAACCCCAATAAAAAAGTAATTGTGTTAGTTCACGGACTTGCCAGTAGTCCTGAGGCATGGATTGCGGTAACCAATGAAATCATGGGAGATAAAACCTTACGTGAGCATTATCAAGTTTGGCAAATATTTTACTCAACCAATATGCCTATTTTAGAAAGTCGTTTTCAAATTTACGCATTACTCAAGCAAGCATTTGGATCTCTTAATCCGCAAGACCCCGCTGCCACTAATGCCGTTTTAATTGGTCACAGCATGGGAGGAATTATTAGCCGACTGTTAGTGAGTAATGCCGACATTTCTAAAGAAGCTTTGCCTATGATGAGTCAACATGCACAAGCACGTATGAGAAAACATCCGGTCATTGGTGAACGCTTAAGAATGCAGGCCATTCCAAACTTTGATCGCGTCATTTTCCTTGCTGCACCTCATCGTGGAACAAGCTATGCCGATCGCTGGTTTACTGTAACAGCACGAAAAATTATTCGATTACCTTCGACTTTTTTAAAAACATTAACCGATACCTTGACGAGTTATGATGACGACCTTAAAGACTTTGTAAGAACAATCAATAATCAACTTCAAAATGGACCTAGTGATCTGAGTAATAAATCTGAGTTTATGGAGCTCACCTCAGGCATAATGCCTAAAGAAGGTTTGGTTTTTCACTCTATTATGGGCAATATCACCAAAAGCGATGATCCAAACACCATTACAGACGGTATTGTTCCTTATAAAAGTGCTCATTTGGATGGTGCCATTTCAGAAAAAGTCATTAAAGGTGGACATTCAATTCAACTAAAGCCCGAATCAGTCTTAGAACTTCGTCGGATCTTAAGTCAACATTTAATAGATCATGGTTTATATAACTTAAAGAACTAAAAATAAAAAAGCTAAAGTGAAATCACTTTAGCTTTTTTCTATCTATTGCTCAGTTTCTTCTATGCGTTTACGAATTTCTTCTCGCCATTTTACGGCGTTTTCTTGTTGTTTATTCAGCAGGACTCCGAGCATATACGCTGTCACTGCCGCGCCAATTAAAGCAATTCCACTTTCATAAATAATATCGATAACAAATTCCAAAACACCTTCTGACAGAAACTCTAGAGTTCCTGAAAATTTAAGGAATTTAGCGATTGCTACACTCAAGATTCCTAACAATGCTCCAGTCCATAAGAATATTTTATGAATATTGATAGGCGCTGTGACTTGGCCAATTTATAGAAAATTAAAAGGCATGTATAAAACATGCCCTAGAAAAATTAGTTTATTTTTACTGAGTAAGGTGCAGAGTTACTGCATTAAAAAATAAGCTTTTTTCATTATCAAGCTGAGCTGAAGGCATTGCGGTTTCCCATGTACTCCATTGCATCATTACAATATTGTCTTTAGGGTTAATAGCTAACATTTGTCCAAAGATGCCCAGTCCCCAAAAAGTTGCTTCAGAATTTTGAGTTTTTAATGGCGAACCTTTTTTGGCATGTGAATTCCACCATTGAAAACCATATATTCCTTTTGGATAGCTTTCAGAGACAGAACCTTTCGCTTGATTCCAAGCGGTTGCTTGCGTAGTCCAACCTTCGGGTAGCATTTTGTCTCCATTAGAAACGCGCCCGTCATTCAATATAAATTGTCCGAAACGTGCGTAATCACGTAAAGTTGCATTAAACCCATGACCACCCATATCAACTTTATTACGTGTATAGGACTGCCAAACTCCTTCTCGCTCCATGCCTACCCGTTTCCAAACATTGTTCTCGAGATATTTAGCAATATTCTCATGTGTTGCAGCTTCTAGCACCTTACCCACTAGATATGCACCACCAGTGCTATATGACCATACCATTCCTGGTTCATATTTAGATTTCAAATTTTTCACATTTTTATAGACACATGCATCTGGATCTTTAGCTGCCTCACAATAGGTCATTTTTGCAAAATCTGAATTTGGATCTTTATAATTTTCATTCCACTCAACACCTGAGGTGTGTTGTAACAGTTGTTTTAAAGATACTTTTTCCCAAGCAGTTCCTTTCAAATCAGGTAAATATTGAATGATTGGATCATCTACCGATTTGATTTTATCTTGTTGAATAGCGACCCCAATTAGTGTTGCAACAATAGATTTTGCCACTGAACGTGAAGTCCATAAGGTTGTCTCATTATTACCTTGCCCATAGTATTCATAAGCAATTTTGCCGTCTTTCAATACAATCAGACCTGCAACACTTTGATTTTTTATATAGTCATTTAAATTATAGTTTTTCCCGTCTACCGAGTAATGAATATCATTATTTTTAATGCTGTTCTTTAGTTTTGGGAGCGCAAGCACGTTTTTCTTATCTGGGTGAAAAACACTGCCGTCATAACTACGGAAGGTATTTCGAAAGCCAACCACCCTTTGTTGTTGTGTCCATGTCAACATATCATGTGGATCAGGTAATTTTTTATCTACTGTGGTTGGACAGTCTTTTAGTTCTAACTGCTGACAACTATATTCAGCACAAGCGACACTACTAGCTAATAGACCTGTGAACAGTAAGCTAATTTTTGTAATCTTCATCTCTTTTTCCCTTAGTAGAGCTTAATTTGAGTAACTAAACCAACAATCACATTGCTGTTGAAGGTTTTTCCTGTAGAGCGGTAGTAGTTATCTGGATTCCAGATGTATTGTACGAATGGACTTAAAGTTAGGCGTTTGTAATTAATATCGGTATCTAAAGAAACAAAAGAGGTTGTTTTATTATTATTGCCATTCTTTTTTTGTGTCAGTAAAACATAGTCATCATTGAGCTGAGATTGACCAAACTTCATCCCCAAATGATTTTTACCTTGATTAATTTTATAGCTTAAACCCAGTTCCCAATAATTTTTATAAGGCTGACTTTTTTCATTAATATAGGAATAAGCACCAAATACAGTTGGAATGTTCTGATTACTAAACTCATGATTAAATCTAAAATTTAAACCATCTGTTCCATTATATTTTTCTTGTGTGTATGCATTACGATATTCAGAATTATTATAAAAATACAATAACTCTACTTTGCTATTTTTATCTTTATATCCAACACCATAAACTTGGCTGTAACCCAGTTGATGATGAAAGGAGAAATCTAATCCTTTTTTCTTATAAACATAATCATCCGTGTTGACTTCAAAAATTCCTGCATGCATATAAATATTATCTGAAAAATTATATTTGGCGTATCCACCCCAATAAGCATAGTTAGTAGGCAGTGAACCCATTGCTCCCTTAATCGGGTCCGTACATAACAGGATATTTTGACAATTGTTATAGAGGAAATACCTTCTTAGGTTGGTACGTCCAAAAGAAGTATATAATTTCTTATCACTCCAATACTTATCCCAAGTCAGCAAACTGAGTTGTGATGAAGCCAAGTCATTCGCAGCTATTGCTCCACCGATATAACTTCCTACTCCCCCAAACCAATTATTTGAGGTATTGAGCTGTGCATCATCATTTAAACCATTAAATACATATTGTGCTTTTAAAACTCCAAAATCATAATTTTCATTCGCTAATTTAATTTCAGTATTTAAAAACAAACCCGCTGAATTAGTAAAATTATCGTCTACAGCACTTTCTTGGCTATACATCGCTAAATCAATAAAATTAGCTGTAAACTTAAAATTGTCTTTTAGGCTAACTTCGGCATTTACACTCATACTAAATAAAAGCACGAGTGTACCTATACATCCTTGTTTAGATATATACATAGAATCCTTTCCGTATGATTAATCAGTTTCTCAGTCTTATATTTTTCTAATTAATAACTTGTTAAATTTTAACTTACTTTAATATTTTTAAACTCAAATTTTCGACTACCCTCCTTAACACATTAAAAAATTATATTTAATAACCTTAAGCTTATTAATTCACTTCAAGTGCATTTGATAAATTTGATTTGAACATACTTATAATCGTCTAACTTGTTTATCAATGACATCAACCTTGTCTAAAAGTGACATATAATTTTTAATACTTTAGTTAAAAAATTATCAAAATATTTTAGGAGAAAATGATCATATATTGATGTTTTAATTTGATATTTGTCATTTTTACTATTGCGTAACTATGATATAAAATGGGCTAAATTATCGAAATTAGATATAGGCCTCGAGGTCAAAATTTATAACTAAAACCAATTAATAATTCTAATGAGATATGCAAGTAAATTGTATTTACATATTTCTCTAATATTATTTTATTTCTTATACTTTTATTTTTTGAACTATTTAATTATATTTAAACAGATAGTAATGATAAAAACATATTTTTGAAAATTTTAACTATAAATACTTTTAATCATCACGCTATCGCTATTAAAGGATTACAAAATAAATCAAATATTTAACTCTAAGTAAAATATTAAGGAGACCAATATGGAACGACATTACGTTGCAATTTGTATGTCACTTGCTTTCTTCACCTGCAATATTTCTGCTCAAGCAAAAGCACCAAATGCAGATATGCTTACACACAATGATTACAGTCAAAAAGCTAATTGGCTATGCTGGCCTGGAAAAACAGGTGATGCTTGCAATGCAGATCTGCGTACTACTGTTATTCAAGCTAATGGTTCTACAACTATTGAGCAATTTAAAGCAAATCCGAAGGCACCCATTGATTGTTTTTATGTTTATCCAACAGCATCGAAAGAAACAACGCAACTTTCTGACCTAAAAATCCAAGCAGAAGAAAAAGCTGTAGCTCGTGAACAAGCGGCTCGATTTGCTTCGATCTGTCGCGTATATGCGCCCATGTATCGTCAGCGTACCATTCCAGCTTTAGTAAAAGCGAGTTCTTTAACTGAGCAACCACCAACCTCTTATTCAGATGTTAAAGATGCTTGGAATTATTATTTGACTCACGAGAATAAAGGTCGTGGTGTTATATTTATTGGACATTCCCAAGGTTCAAGAATGCTCAAAGAATTGCTTGCAAAGGAAATTGACGGTAAACCTGCTCAATCCCAACTTATTTCTGCAATTATTCCGGGCGGTAATGTTACTGTTGCAAAAGGTTCAGATGTTGGAGGTGAGTTCAAGTCAATTCCATTATGTCGTTCAGCGAATCAGATAGGCTGTGTGATTGCTTACTCAGCATTTCGTGACAATACACCTCCACCTGAAAACTCTCGCTTTGGTCGACCAAACGAATCGGGAGCAAATTTAGAAGATGCTTGTGTAAACCCAACTGAGTTAACAGGTAGTAAGGGTAACTTACATAGCTATTTGGCTTCAGGAACTTCTGTGACTAAGGGAGATCCCAATTTCCCACAAAGTTGGGTTAAGAGCAAAAAAATCAAAACACCTTTTGTAAGTGTGCCAGGTTTACTTTCTGCTCAATGTGTATCGTCAGGAAAATTCAATTATTTAGCTATACATGTCAACAAAGATACTAATAGTTTACGTGCTAATGATTTGCTTATTGGTGATATTGTTAAGGATGGGAAAGTTCTAAATGACTGGGGATTGCATCTCATAGACATTGATTTAGCCTTAGGTAACCTTATCAAAATTGCATCTAAGCAATCTCAAAAATGGTTAGAAACTAATAAATCCACAAATTAACTAATGAGAAATATAAAAATACTTTGAAGTAGAGGGAATGAAAAATTCCCTCTACACCGTTATTATAAATTTAGTTTAACCCCTTTAAAATCATTAATACCGCCTGCTCCATTTGCTTTTGTCTTTGTTGATCAGTAACACCTTGAATACTGAACGCCCAATAAGCTTCAAATAAACAAACCATTACATATGCAGCTGAACTAATCGCCTCTGGGGCCGCCTTTGGATATTCTTGTGCCAATTGATTTTCAAAATCTGGAAGCCAGTGCTTTGTCCAAAGCGTATGAAGCATCTGCTGAATAAACGAATTTCTAGCACTTTGAGCAACCAACTCGAACCAGACAATCAGGTCATCGCGAGTCCTATACACTTCAGGCGTGAACAACATTACGATTCGTTCGCTCAATGGTTTCTCACTAAAACGATGAAGAATTTCAGTCCCCATTTTCGCAATGTAGTGTTCAATAAAAGCATTCATTAATTCTGAACGTGACGAAAAGTAATGATGTACTAGAGTACGTTGCATACCAGAAGCTTCCGCTACTTTGGCAAAAGTAATTCCTTCTAACCCTTCTCTTGCCACAACAGAAACAGCAGCTTGAAGAATTTCATAAGACCTTTCTTGGGCTTTGCTCGGTCTTCCTATTTTATTTTCCATCATCGTCATAAATAAAAAAATGTTTACTAATTCATCATAGCATATTATTTTACTGACATGACAGTCAATTAATTAAAAGGAAGTCATATTATGAAAATTCTTGGTCTTGATGCGGGTAGCCAAACGGAAGCTACTACATCAAAAATCTTAACGAATAGTGAAATGACACATGCTGCCATTTTGGAAATTGTAAATATTTTTGGACTGGTTGCCTGTATTGTATTAGCACTTATTGGCTGGATATACGGCGCTAAATTCCTAAAGAAAAAGAATATTCTGCTCGGTTTAGAGTGTTGGATCGTTGCTTTCTCTGCGACAAACTTTGTCTCTTACATGCTAACAAGTTCGAATGTTAATTTTTCAATTACCATGTTCCTCGATTCCTTCTCGCGTAGTTTTGGCATGCCGATTATTGCTGTACTTGGTCTAATGGCGCTGACCCATAATTACAAACCATCTACCCTTAAAGAAATTCTGCTATTCGCATTTTCATTTGCTGGCACTTTTGTGGTTTTTCTAGCAGATTTTTTTCAAGAAATACGTCCGTATTTTTACGTCACCATGTGGATCATCCTTGTCATTTATCTCTTCTATTTCACCATTTGCTTAGCACGCGCCGGAGAGATTTTTCATGCATTGGCCACAACAATAACCGCTGTCGCTAGTTTGGCAGTAGCAGTCGTATATGACTTTTTCCCTATCCCTGGCGACGATACGCATATGATTTTCATGACTTGGGCGTTTGTGACGTGGGGCTATGCCATCATTCAATTGTATTACGCCTATGCTGCTCTAGAACGCTCACAGATTTCCATTTCATTTGTTCCAGCTCACCAGTAAAAACAGACAAAAATCATTGTCTTTAAATACTTTTAAACATGATCAAAGCCAGTGCTCTAGCACTGTGAAATGATAAAGAAGGATAGCGAATGAATTATTCAAATGATCAAGTGACGAGTGGCGACCCTGAATCTATGCCATTTCGTCTTTTAGGTGGCTGGATAGAACAGCCTAGCGACCTTCAACCTGAGTTGATAGGCTCTGTCAGCGCCGATGTCATTGTGGTCGGTGCTGGTTTTGCTGGATTGTCTACAGCTCTTGAACTCACTGCTCGTGGTGCAAAAGTCATCGTAATTGAACAGGAATTCGGTGGTTTCGGTGCCAGCGGTCGTAATGCTGGCTATCTGCTCGGTAGTATGGGAATTGAATTCGAGATGTTCGCCAAGCGCCTCGGCGTTGAACGTGCAAAACACTTTGTCAATTTCTACGACGAGGCTGTGACCTATGTTGAAAAGCGTCTGGCCGAGTTAGGCATTGATTGTGATTACAATCCTTCTGGTATTATACGCGCTGTCATAGATCCTTCGCAGGAAAAATGGCTGCGCCGCAGTATGAGAGTTGGTGAGGAACTAGGATCCCGTACTCGCTTTGTAGATCAAGCCGAAATGCGTGCTCGCGGGATTCCACCAGCTTTTCTGTTTGGTAGCGAACAGCGCGGCGGTACACTAAACCCCGGTAAATACGTAAGTGGTTTACGCCGTGCAGCCATTCAGGCAGGTGTTAGGATTTATGAAAAAACACCATTGCTCTCTTATAGCGAAGGACCAATCATTACCTGCAAGACCGCTCGCGGTAGTGCCAGCGCACCAATTATGGTATTAACCACAAATGCTTTCACACCTCAGTTGGGACTGCTGCGTGATAAGGTTGCTCCGATACGGGTTTCGGCAATTGAAACCCAGCAATTATCTCCCAAGCAATTGGAATCACTCGGTTGGCCTGGTCGAGAAGGTATTATTACACCGCACCTCATGATGGAAAGTCATCGCCTGACAGCACACAACACAATGGTGTTAACGGTTAAGCAGTTGAATTATGTTTACGGTTCAAAGACCCCGAACGTACCAGATCACGACGCCTATGCTGCACTTGCGCAGACCTTACGTGAACGTCACCCAACTTTGAAAGGTCTCGGTATTAAGCATTGCTGGAGTGGATACGTTAGTGTGGCTTATGACTTTCTGCCTGTGGTTGGATCAACTGGGCCGCATCAAAATATTATTTATGCGGCTGGCTGTACTGGACATGGGCTTGCTACTCAGTCGCTCATGGGACAGCTTCTTGCCGAGAAAATTAAAGGAGTAGAAAATCCTATTCTGAGTGGCTTATACCACAAAACTCCTTCTACGCTACCTGAACCATTCCAGTGGTGTGTATTTAAAACTGGTTTCAAGGCAGCAGCATTCTATGATCGTCTAACTGACCGCAAAGCGCTTGCTGCTAAAAAGGATTCATAGATGTAAGCTAAGGCTATTAATGTTTTAAAACCATCATGCTACATATTGTTGATGGAAAATGGCATCAGATAGAAGTGCAATATAATCTTCTTTCCTTTGGGCAAAAGCTTTTTTCAAAGAATATTTAATTTAAAAAAATGAGGGACCTTTAACTACATTGCTAAATGAGCTAGGTGCTTCAATCATGAAGCATTTAGACTCAGTGGAAGGTACGCAGGTCGTGCTTCATTTACCAGTTAAAACTTAGTAATCCGTTACTGGATAAGATTAGAGTGGTTAAGCTAGATATAGGTATAAATCCTGAGCTATCTTGAAGTATTCAAACTGCATGATTAAAACAAGATAATATTTTTACTTCATTTTATCTTGCCTACTATTGCCTTGTTTAATTTACCTTTTGCTCAAAACCCTAATGTCTAGTAGTTGAATATTTCATAGATTAATAGTCGCTATCTTGAGCTTTTTATTTTTTGATCATTTGAATGATATCTATTAATTTCTAGTCAGTGATCTATTTGTGGAAAAGTTACTTTTATTGCCTACCTAAAATATAATTTTATAGCTTGTAAATTCAGCTGAACTTTTATTATTATCATACGAATATTTAATAAAATAAAAGGTACAAAAAATGCCAGATCAATTTAACTCTGTTTCTATAAGAAAAAAAGCAAATGTTCACTATGAAGGACATTCTATTAGCCATGTCATCGAACTTGCTGATGGAACAAAAAAGACTCTAGGAGTTATTCTTCCAACAAATAAAGCTTTAACATTTAAAACTCATGTACCAGAGCACATCGAGATTATTTCTGGAAAATGTACTGTTCAAATTGGCGATGAACCAGAAGCTAAAGTTTATTCCAGTGGTGAATCTTTCCATGTTCCCGAAAATAGTAACTTTAAAATTATGACAGATGAAGTTATTGATTATATTTGTCATCTAGAGTGAGTTAAGCCCTAAAAACTATTTCTATCAATTATAATTTAAAACAATGATTGGATTAAAAAAAACTATTGCAATAATATAAAAACTCTTTTAAATACAGTATATTAAAAAAATTCAAATCTACATCTTCCTTTTAGAAGTTCACTTATTAAACTATTGATTAAATTCAACCTACCTTCAATTTTGATATTAATAAGAAAACTTGATAGTAAGGGATATTTACTGTGAATCAAACTCATCATCACACCACGGAAGTTGCAATTTTAGGTGCAGGCCCAGTTGGGTTAACAATTGCAAATTATTTAAGTAAACAAGGTGTACAAGTTACTGTTATTGAACAACTAGACCAACTTATTGATTATCCAAGAGCTATTGGTATTGATGATGAATCATTACGAACAATTCAGTCAGTAGGTCTGATCAAACAAGTTTTACCGCATACCACACCTAACCATGCTATGCGGTTTTTAACTCCTAAAGGGCGGTGTTTTGCAGATATTCAACCTATGACTCGCGAATTTGGTTGGCCACGTCGTAATGCATTTATCCAACCCCAAGTTGACCGTGTTTTATTGGAAGGTTTAGCAGCCTATCCAAAAACAGAGGTACGCTTTTCACGTCAATTAAATAGCTTTACTCAAGACAACGACTACGTGACGTTAAGCCTAACGACAAAAGATCAAAAACAGGAAGTTGTTCAAGCACAATATTTAATTGCTTGTGACGGTGGAAATTCATTTGTACGGCGCACGCTTAACATTAATTTTGAGGGAGAAACTGCACCTAACCAATGGATTGTTATTGATCTTGCTAACGATCCACTCGCGACTCCTCATGTATATTTATGCTGTGACCCTGTTCGTCCTTATGTATCCGCCGCTTTACCACATGGTATTCGTCGTTTTGAGTTTATGGTAATGCCTGGAGAAACTCAGGAAGAACTAAGTAAACCCGAAAATATCAACCGATTATTAGGTAAAGTTTTACCTCATACCGACAACATTGAAGTGATTCGTCAGCGCGTTTATACCCACAATGCACGTATTGCAGACCGTTTCCGTGTAGATCGTATTTTATTAGCTGGAGATGCAGCCCATATTATGCCTGTATGGCAAGGTCAAGGTTACAATAGTGGCATGCGTGATGCTTTTAATCTTGCTTGGAAAATGGCCTTAGTCGTTAAAAAAGTTGCAGGCCCAGAAATTCTAGACAGTTATCAACTGGAGAGAAAAGACCACGCTCAAGCCATGATTAATTTATCTGTTCTAGCGGGTCATGTACTTGCTCCACCAAAAAAATGGCAAGGTGCCATGCGTGATGGTATTGCTTATGTATTAAATTACATACAACCGATAAAACGCTATTTATTAGAAATGCGTTTTAAACCTATGCCGAAATATCATCAAGGCATCTTGGCACCCTTTCCACAAAAGAATACCCCTGTCGGAAAGATGTTCATTCAACCGCATGTTCAGCTTGAAAATAAAGACAAAGTTTTACTGGACGAAGTGATTGGCAATAACTTTGCCATACTTGCTTGGGGAGTTAATCCTACTTGGGGTATATCACCAAATGTAATGAAAAAATGGGGCAAGTTAGGAATTAAGTTTATTCAAGTCGTACCTACTGTTCAGTTAGATGCACCGAACCGTTCTTCTCATGAGCATGTAATTACTATTGGCGATGTAGATACTGAAATTCGCTCTTGGTTTAGTCAAACGAATCAATCTATGGTGATTTTAAGACCTGATCGTTTTATAGCAGGACTCGCTATACCTCAAACAGTAAACAGTATAAGTGAAGAGTTGTTCCAAAAAATGCATTTGGTTAACTAAAAGTAATTAAGCCATTCTTTAGAATGGCTTTTTTTAAAAGGCAAAATTTAGATGAAATTGTTTTTTGAGTACATCCAATATCAAATCTATCGCTTTGTTAACATGATCTTTTCTATAAGAGACATATAAACCTATCATAGGCAAAGGTTCTATGGTCTTTTTCACTACAATTTTGTCTCCCAAAAGGGGAATGACATACTGAGGAACGAGACTCCATCCAATTTCCATTCCAACCAAGTTAACATTCAGTAAAATGTTAGTTGAGTACTGCACAACATTGACATTAAGTTTAGATTTTTTAAAAAAACCATCAATAATTCGATAAAGTTCAGGTGAAGCATCTTCATTACACATCACAAAGTTATGGTTCTCAAAACTTTTTATACTAATGCGTTCCTGTTGAATATCTGGCGAGTTTGTAGGAATAATTAAAGTCAACGGTTCTTGAAAGATTTGAATAGAAACCAGTTCATCGGTATTAGCTCCGTAACGTGTAAAAGCAATATCTATCTCTCCCTTCTTAAGCGCCTGTAGTTGAGCATCATCGGTTAAGCTTTGAAAATCAATTGTAAGCTCGGGGAAATGTGCTCTAATATTCGGCATGATGTAAGGGAAAACTTTCATTTCAGCTACGGGAACAAAACCAATATTTAATTGCTCTTGTTCAATTTTCGCAGTTTGTCTAGCCAAACTAATGGCTTTCTCGGTGTGTTCTAAAATAATGAGAGCTTCTTTAAAAAAGACTTCTCCTGCTTTCGTAAGCTCCACTTTTCGCTTGCTGCGTATAAAAAGCTGAACACCGACTTCATCTTCTAAATCTTTAATCTGTTGACTTAGCGAAGGCTGTACCGTATGCATGCGCAGTGCAGCTTTTGTAAAATTTAGCTCTTCAGCGACCGCAACAAAGTAACGTAAGTGACGTAATTCCATGTCATATCCCAATTTTTGTCTTTATATCTCGATCACATAGCCAACGATATAAAAATAAAGTCATTATCGTCACCCATGCACACAGTTGGTAAGTTTTTTCATAGCCTATTTGGGCAATAATAAATCCTACCAGAACTGAACCAATTGCCATCCCTAAATCAAATAAAGTAAAAAATGTTGAAACCGCATAACCAATTCTTTTTTTCTCAACCGTTTGTATAGCCATCGTTTGAAAAATAGGAAAAAGTGATCCATACCCCGCACCGATTAAAGCCGCTGCAAACCAATATTCCCACTGTGTTTGCATTTGACTTACCAAGAATAATCCTATCGCAAAAAGAATAAACGAAGGATAAACTACTGAGTTAGCCCCTCTTTTATCATATGAATAGCCAACCCACGGACGTGCGATAATCATTGATATTGCAAAGATAATAAAAAATATACTTGTCGCAGTGAGTAAGTTTTTAGTTTCACTATAGATACTTATAAAACTCATAATACTTGAATAAGCCATTGCAACAAATAATGCAATCACACCTATAGGAACCACTCTTCTTTCGATAATATCGTTTAAAGTAATCTTTCGGGTTGTCTGAACCAAGGGTTTATCTTTTAACGAAGGCACCGGTATAAGGAAGCAAAAAACTAAACCTAAACACACAATTAAAGTGAGAAGAATAAATAGGTTATAAAAAATGGTGTAGTGTACAGTGGCTAAAGCAATCATCGGGCCAAATACTACTGCTAAATTCGTAGACATTACGAAATACCCCATACCTTCACCCTTTCTCTGCTCCGGTATGAATTCATTCACAATGGGTACTGTTACCGTAGTCAAAATACTAAACCAGATTCCATGCAAGAACCGAATCAGCAATAATATCCATAGTTGATTGACCCATAAATAACCAAAGGCCAAAAATGCAAACAGTAATGCTGAACCTCGTAATGCATTTTTTTCACCCAACCGATCGATAATTAGACCGGCAAAAGGACGAATGGCAATCGATGAAATCAAGAATAGGGTTAATGCTAAACCTGCCTGACTAATTGAACCAGATAATTCTTTTAAAATATAAAGAGGTAATATGGTGAGCAAAGCATAGTAATAAATGAATAAAAAAAGGTTGTTCAATATACAGAGGATAAATGAACGATTCCAAAGCTTTTCCTTGGCAACTGGGTACATTTCTCTTACTCAATTTAGATTCTTATTTCAAATACGAAGTAAATTCGTATGATAGGTACGATGATCGATTTGCTTTAAGTTTAGAGTGGATAGATTTGAGACTTCTTGAATGAGGGAAAAATGGAAAAAGCTCCGAAAATAAGAGCTTTTTCCATTGTTCTATTTGAACTATTTAACCTGATGTAATCGACGAATCACCAGAAGCATCAGTAATGCTGAAATAACAATTCCAGGAATAGCAGCAGAAATAACACCTGCAGCACCACTTCCCATAGCAAGCAACTGACCAGCAATTGCAGGACCCAGCATTGCTCCTATACGGCCAACTGCTGCTGCACTCCCTACGCCAGTTGCTCGGATTTCTGTTGGATATACAATACTGCCAAAAGCATATAAAACGCCTTGACCACCAATAGTAAATGTTCCCATTAAGGCTGCTGCTGCATACATTGCAGTTAAATTCCCAGCCCCATTCAAACTAAATAAGCCAGCTAAAATACCTATATACATAAGGATAATCACATAAGCTTTATTCCAGCGGTCAATCAAAATACCCAGTACAACGGTACCTATAGCAGCTCCCATTTGGAAAAATACTTGAGCTAAACTGCCTTGTTGACGAGAGAAGCCTAACTCCATAAATAGAGACGGCAACCAGCTCAACATGATGTATACAACCATCAAAGTGAAAAAATAGCTCGCCCACAACAAGAGAGTTTGACCCGCATACTTATTTCGGAATAGATCTTTAAAAGAGCTTTCTATGCGAGCAATAGATTTATCACGAAATCTAGTTTGTAAAAACTCTTGAGATTCCGGCAAAAATTTAATCATGAGTGGAATTACAAGAATTGGAACTATTCCACCGACATAAAAAATTGTTTTCCAATTTCCAGTTACATCATAAGCTGCAATCAATGATACTAATATGGCACCTATTGGCATACCACAGTACATCAAACCTACAGCACGCCCACGATTTTGGTTAGAAACCGCTTCCGAGGCTAAGGCAATTAAATTTGGCATTGCTGCCCCTAATCCCGCCCCTGCTAAAAAACGTACTAATAACAAAGTGTAGAAACTATTCACCCAAACTGTAAGAAGGGTAAATATTGCAAAAATAGTCACTGCCCCGATCAACACCATCTTGCGCCCAACACGATCGGCATAACGACCGCCTATTAATGCACCAGGTAATAATCCCAAGATGCCTGCACTAAAAAAAATGCCTAGCTGAGAGCTATTTAAACCAAAATGTTCTCGTATACCTACAGCAGCGATACCTGCAGCCTGTATATCAATTCCTTCAATCACAGCTATTAAAAAACAAATGACAATTGTAATAATAGAGTGCTTATTTCCTGCACGGTCCATAGAAAAATCCTTTTCTACTAGTTTAAAAAAATCCTTTGATATCTTTTATTAAAGGTCTCTTTTTCTAAATTAGCCTTAAGTTTTATAAATTTATAAAAATATGAATCAAAGTCTTAGCAAGACAGCTCACGTATTAACTTGTTATATAAAATTTTTATAATAAATTTAAAAATTAACATAAATTACAATTATTTAATTAAAAATTAAAGACAAAATAAATTTTTACTATATAAAAAACATCTTACATAGCGAACTTTAATGTTTTTTATTAATAGTTATAAATTATAATGTAGTTTAAAATAAGTATTAATCTTATAAAATCATATAGAACTTATATGATTACCCATAAAAAAACCGCCATATAATCATGACGGTTTTTATCTTTAATATTAAATAGGCCTTTAGTATAAGAACCCTAATTAAATTAATTTACGTAATTCAATCGATACATCAAGTAGCTTTTCTCTATCAAAGGTAATAGAACTAGAAACCAACTTTTTTAAATGCCGTACATTTTTAGCTTGATTAACTGCAATACCAGCAACAATGATGCCTTGATCTAGCCCAAATAAGGTGAAACTAACATTTTGGTCCTCTTGCGTATTCATATCGCCTCGTATATGCCATTCTTTTGCAGACATATCACCAACGAATTGAAAATTAATATCATATTGGTCGGTCCAAAACCATGATGGATTCGTTTTCGGCTGTTCTATTCCCATCACATGGCGAGCAAAAATACCTGCTTGATTATTGGCATTTTCCCAAGTTTCTATACGAGAATACTGACCATCTGCACGCAACTGAGTTGCGACATCACCAGCAGCATAAATATCTGGATGGGAAGTTTGACAATTTTCATTCACTTTAATAGCGAAATCAACGTCTAAACCAGCGTCTATAGCCAATTGGGCATTTGGTACAATTCCAATACCATAAACAACTGCATCAGCAATGAGTTCCTCACCGCTTTCCAAAGTGATGACAATCTCTTCACCGCGCAGTTGGGTTTCAGAAAATTTCACATTTAGTCGAATATCAACACCTCGGCTACGGTGCTGATTAAGTAAAAACTCACTAATAATTGCTGGTGAACGCCCCATAATCATTGGAGTTTGTTCTAGCACAGTCACATGACAGTCTTTAAATCGAGCACTAGATGCTAACTCAAGACCAATCACGCCACCGCCGACCAATAAAATACGCTTACTCGGCTGTAGTACTGGAATTAATGCCTGCGAATCTTCTAAATTCCGTAAAGTATAAACATTTTTACCCAATACATCTAAAACTGGAAGACGGCGAGGTGCACCACCTGTTGCTAACAATAATTTGTCGTAATGGAGATATTCGCCATTTTTCAAAATCACTTGATATTGTTCAGGTACAATCTTTACAACAGCATTATCTTTAATAAACTCTACGCCTAAGTCTTCTAATTTCTGTTGTGACAGTATTTCAATCTTAGTCTGTTCTGGTCGTAGAATCATGTCTTTAGACAATGGTGGGCGTTCGTAAGGTAAATGAGGTTCATCCCCTATTAGGATGATTCGACCCTCATATTTATTACCACGTAACTCTAAAATAGCACTTGCACCAGCTTGTCCAGCACCAATGATGACAATAGTTTGAATATTCATTGCTTACCCTTTATTTCAACTCGGCAGACACTATGCCAAAGCCTGCAATCCATTCACTGATTGGTTCATAGCAATGTAAGGTCATTTCATAATCACCTACAGTCTGTAATGCAGCAAAAGCAGCCATCCAAGTACGGACTTCTTGTCCCCCACGCCCACCTTCACGGCGGATTTCATCTTCGGTCATTGCTTCAAGTGCAGTAAAGTCTGCATTTTTGAATTTTTCCAATAACTGTTCATCCCATTCTGGATTAAGTGGAACAGCTACACTTTTGTCTCCTGCAGCCAAACGCTGTCCAACTGAAATGATTTTAGCTTGACGCGCATTTCGAGCTTCGGTCGTCGGGTTACGTCCAGCAATGAGAAATTCTTCAACTTCTGGTGGCACTGAACCCATTTGAGGCGTTGGTGGATCATGTGAAAGCCCACCTGTCCCCAAAATTAGAATACGTTCATTTTCCTGATTAATTGATTTGATGAACGCTCCAATTGCACGACCTAAAGCAAGCGTTCGCTTTGTTGTAGGCATTGGTGCAGCAGCACCATTAATAAATATAGGAATCGTTGGATAAAGGCTCAGTTGACCATCACATAAAAAATGAAGCGGTTGGGTTACCCCATGATCTGCTTGCATCCGATATGAATAAGCCACATCTACGCCTTCATCAAGTACCCTTCGGATTAAGCTTAATGCTGTGCTTTCCGGCACATTAAGCTCACCAGGACCATAATTCCAATCACCTGCTGCTGTCGCACGTATACCAACACAGAAACTAGGCATCAGGTCATAAAAGAAGCCATTAAAATGATCTGGTCCAAAAGCAATAATTAAGGTTGGGTTGTATGCTTTGACTTCTGCAGCAAGATTTTCAAAAGTCTTACGCACCGTTTGTTCTTGCTGTTGTTCTGCCGGAGACGCAAATTCCATTAGCGGGCTATGAGAAGCACAAATAAGTTTAACAGTCATGGTTAGCTCCGAAATAAGACAGTTTTTAGCTGCCTTATTAGTCCATTAATATCGGATTAAAATTAAGCATCAAAAAAACCAGCGTTCGCTTGGCGTAAGCCACGAATGCCTAAACCACAGTCAGCATTAATGAAAACACCGGATAATGGTCGGTTATTTTGACGTGATGCGAGCAATACATAAGAACCAGTCATGTCTTCTGGTTCGGGTAAGAATCTCAATGGCATACCCTGCCCAATTTTTTGGGGATCGCGTGCATCAAGTAATCCTAGATTTTCCTGCCCAAGGGATGCTGCGCCTTTCACATTGACATTCATGCCAGATGGAGCAACTGCATTCACACGTACTTTTGGTGCCAGCTCATAGGCTAGTTCACGCACCAAACCCACACCAGCGTGTTTTGATGCGGTATAAATTGGACCACCACCAGATGAATAAAACGCTGAGTTAGATAAGGTAAAAATCATCGAGCCTTCAGTTCTGAGTAACTCATCTAAAGCAGCTTTTGCACCAAGCAAATAACCTTTCGTGTTAATACTCATGATTTCATCAAAGGCTTTATCTAACTGTTCGCCACTCATGTTGACGATGTCAGCATAATGATCCCAAATACCAGCGTTACCAATAAAACAATCTAGCTTTCCAAAGCGCTCCACTGTGGCCTGCACGGCACGAACGTTATCCTGAAAACTAGCTACGTCTCCGGTAACCGCTACAATTTTGTCACCATAGCATGCAATCAATTCATCTACTTTTGATTGTGAACGTTGCAACACACCAACATGTGCACCCTCTTGCAAAAAGCGCTCAACTAAAGCGAGCCCTAGTCCTGAACCACCACCAGTAATCAGCGCAACTTCACCCTCTAGCCATCCCATAATTACGCTCCTACCATTTCAACGTATAGTGCGCCGTCTTCAATCACGACAGGAAATGTCTGAATCGAATCAGTCGCGGGTACACATTGTGGTACACCCGTTTTCAAACAAAAACGTGATGCATGAAGTGGACATTCAACCGTGCCATCATCTTCTAGGTAGCCTTCTGACATAGAAGCATTACCATGACTGCATTTATCATTCATAGCAAAAAACTCACCATTGAAATTGAACACAGCGAGTGCAGCAATATCATCTACATTACAATCTACTTTCAGCGCTTCGCCTTCATCCAACTCATCAATCTGACAAACGAAAATTTTATTCATTAGAAAAACACCGTAATATTGTGAGAAATCAAAGTCGCTTGATCGAGAGTGATATCGCGTTTAGCAATTTTCCAACCCAAGCTACTACTATCATCTTTTCGAATCAGGTCAACACGTTTACCCACATAGACCAGCACGTCTTTTTCTTTCTGTGAGCGATAAAGCAAATAGTTACTAAAAACCTGATATTCATTCGCCTGTTCTGTTGCTTCGACCCGAATATTGGTAATCAAGTGACGTGTACGTGATGGAGGTTCTTCTGACCATGACATACCGGTTTCTAATTTGGCTACACGACGCTCTAGTACAAATTTATCGTCGTGATAAATCCATGTTGATGGCGGTGCTATACATTTACGACGATCACGTGTTTGCGCATTTGTCGTCGTTTTGAGTGTATATAAAATGTCTTCGCTTAAGATGTCTAACCAATCACGAAACTTCCAGTCATCTAATAACTGCGCTTCTGCATATAAAAACTGACTAATGTCGTGGTGAAGTTCTAATCCGATAGAACGCCATACTGGCTGTGGTTTTAATGAGTCAATGATTTGGTTCATTTCACAAGCTCCTTCTCATCCTTTTTAGCCGCTTTTTTCAAAAGCTCTTGCTCATAAGCCTCATCTGCCCGTTGTACGTCTTCCCATTTTTCATGCATCAACAGGTTTGCCCAATGACGATACATACCACGTGCAGCTGTTTCAGAGAAAACATGGTTGGTAATACCAGGGATACCATCTTCACGGTATTTTTCATTACCAAGGCCCATTTCCATGATGAGTTTGCTCTTACGCGCTTTATATCCCCGTAAAACTTTCTGGATTTCAATCCAGTTTTCACCGTCATCGGCTTCCGCAAAACCAGCCGGACCAAATGCTCGACAAGCATTCAACTCCATCGCTTCTTTGATGTGCTGTGGCGCTGCTTTGTCCGTGATACAGAATGCCCAAACTTCAGTTTTATCTGGTCCACGTGGATGCCAAATACGCATGGTCGTCATACCATTTAGCCAAGACAAAGTTGGGAACATGGTGTTATGGCCTGCCAAACGTAAAGCACGAGTGTCGCCCAAACGCTCTTTTGTTTCTTCATAAGTTTCGCGAAAATAATCTGCCACCTGACCATCCACCCAGAAATTAGCATCTGGTTTTTCGGTCAGAAAGAAGCCTGAACCATGGCCACGTTGACCATATTGCACACAGCTTTCTGCAGTTTCCCAAACTGGTCGTGCAGTTTGCGCGCTACCTAATGCTTTAGAAGTATCATCATTTGGTTTTCCACCTAACACTTGTACTGCTGAGGCATGTGAGTAAGGCGCATGGTATTGGTCAGAAGCGAACTGTTCTGCTGCAAATTTCCAGTTACAGTTAATCTCCCATTTATGGATGCCACCAATCACTTCAGAGCCACCTTCGCGGCGGTCAATCATTGCATCGAGATACCATGCAATATCACCCATATAATCAAGTAATTCAGGAGTATCTTCAGCCCAGCAACCAAAAATTAAACCTTTGTAGCTAGCAACACGTGGAACTTCTTGCAATCCCCATTCTTCTTTACAAGCGCCATGTGGGAAAGCAATACCTTCTAATGGAATATCTTTAAGAGAACCATCAATTCCGTAAGACCAACCATGATATGGACACGTGAATGCGCGTGTATTACCACAGTCAGCATAGCTCACACGCATAGAACGATGACGGCATTGATTTAATAATGCCTTAATAGAACCATCTTTTTGGCGAGTAACAATAATGGGATCTTCTCCCATATATGTGTTGAAAAAGTCTCCTGATTTTGGAATTTGACTTTCGTGGCAAAGAAATAGCCAGCAACGTCCAAAAACACGTTCTAACTCTAGTTCGTATAATTGTGGATCTGTATAGATAGTTGGCGAGATACGTCCATTTTGTGCATCGACTAAAGCATCGATTTCACACACTTCAATTTTTCCATTCATGAGAAGCTCTCCTGCTGCCACCAAAAAGCGCACAACTTAAAATTCAATTTGAATGGATAATGATTTTTTAACTGTTTTAAGTGAAATATTTTATTTGTTTCAAATTAGACTTTTTATGAATTATTCATTATAGATTTTAAATATTAAAATTAAGTTCGACTGATACTGATCAGTGGTTTTATAAAGGGATTTATAGTTTTCAAGCATTTAGCATATTTTATTAACTACCCAACGTTAATAATAGGATTTTGGGATCACAACTGATATGGAATTACGTCATTTACGCTACTTTGTAATGGTCGCAGAAGAACTCAACTTTAGTAAAGCAGCACTTCGTCTCTACACAGCTCAACCTTCTCTAAGTCAACAAATTAAAGACCTCGAAGATGAAGTCGGCGTAAAACTATTACACCGCACCAAACGTAAGGTAGAACTTACGGAAGAAGGTACTGTATTTCTTAATCAAGCCCGTCTGACTTTAGCTCAGGCGGACAAAGCAATTGCAATGGCTCGTCAAGTTTCAAAATTTAAAAAACAACAACTGACCATTGGTTTTGTTCCGGTAGTAGAAATGAAAGTTTTCCCGTCTGTTCTTCCAAGTTTACGCATACAAAATCCAAACTTAAAAATTGAATTACGGAGCATGAATAATACCGAACAAATGGAAGCTTTAAAGAAAGGTGAAATTGACATTGCCTTTATGAGAGATAACTTAAATAACGATGAAATTCAGAGTCAGTTTGTATTACGTGAACCTCTAATGCTCTTGCTTCCTCGAGATCACCCACTTGCTCAGTACGAGCGTATTCCAGTGAAGCTTTTAAACAATATTGATTTTATTATCCCATCCTCAGAACAGTCGTCAATTTTACATCATACAATTCTTAATTTTGCTGAACTTCATAAAATTAAATTTAATATAGTGCAAATTGCTCATAATATTTTATTTAATATTAATTCAATAGGAATGGGATTGGGTTGCGGAATTTTACCTAGCTATATAGAGCCGCTAACTTTAAACAATATTGTCACTCGCCCTTTAGATGTTGATCTACCTTTTTTAGATTTGTTTGTAAGCTACCGCAAAGATGCAGAATCTTCAGGAGTCAAAGAATTCATCGACTTATTAAGTAAAGTTTTTTACTTAGATATTAATCGGACTTAAATCATCTTATTTAATACAAAAGTCTAAGATAAAATGACGAGGCTCAGCAAAAAACTAAAAATTTTAATTTAAATACAGGAAGAATAATAATTTATTCTTCCTGTATTTTTTATATTTTATTTAACATCATGTACTGCTAAATATTGCTTAATAAGCTGATTAAACTCATCAGCTTTTTCAACTTGCGACCAATGCCCACATTGACTAAAAATATGTGCATCAGCATTAGGTATAATATTCAAAATATCCCAAGTACGTGATACAGGAATAACTACATCTTGCACACCATGAATGAGTAATACTGGAATCTGAATATCTTTCATTTTTTCGAAGTCGAGAGGAAATTCAAAGCGGTCACGATCTCGTGCTCCAACTACTTCCATCAATCGATCCGATGCATAGTCATTTTTAGCAGCCTCAAAACGAACTTTAACTAGCTCATCCGTAACTAAAGACTTATTCACTACAAACATTTCTAAAGTTTTACGGATACCAGCTTCTGTCAATTCAGGATTAGCATGTGCTTTAAGCGCTGCTGTCTGCTTAGCACCACCAGTACCCATTGATACAATACCGAGTACACGCTCTGGATAATCTAAAGCAAACTGGAATGCTAACCAACCACCTAAAGAATTACCTACTATCCAAGTTTTTTCAATGCCTAGCGCATCGAGTACCCGAACCGCATGATCTACCCACGCACGGATACCGTAAGCAGTCCCGTCCGCAACAACAGTTTGACCATAACCAATTGAATCAATTGCGATACAACGTCCTTGCTCAGCAATTTGTGGTAAGTTTAACCACCAATTTGCTGCTGCTGAAACACCTGTACCAGAGCCATGTAAAAATAAAATCGGAGTACCTTCTCCAAGCTCATGATAATGAGTAAGCTCGCCTGCTGCTGTTTCAATCCATTTGTCTTCCAAACCAAAAAATGGATCTGTTTTATATTCGGGGATTTGTACTGTGCCCATGTCATTCCTCTTACAATTTATACAGCTCAACTCAAGATTAAGCTGCTTTTAGTAGGCCAAATTTTAAATGTTTTACTCACCCATCTTACCTGTTCACAGCGCCTAAACTGATACTTGTTTACGATGAAGTGATACAAAAAAAATATTAATAACCATTTGTTATTTAAATAAATATTTAAAAGTATTTAAAATTTATAGGTGTATGTCGTTGCAATACGATGTTCCTGCAAATCGCTTGCTTGGCCTGCAATATTGTCGAAGTTCACATCGATATACATCCACTGAAAACCCAAGCCTTTTAACTTCCCTTCTGGCACTACGTAATTCAGAATAAAGTTGAATTCATCCTCTTTTCCTTTGCCTGTTAATGCACTTGATTCATAAGCTGAATCAATGCCCCAACCATGCCAATATTTTGCAGTGGTTTTTAAACCTTTAATGCCGAGATCACTAAAATCATAGCTATAAGCCACACCCACCGATTTTTCATCTTTACGGATAAAGCTCGCAACTGACCAGTTATCCAAATAAGGCTGAGGTACCCAACCTGCGAGGGATGGGAAATATGGTGCACCAGTTGCCGCACTCGGGTTACTACCATGGTCACCAAACATTTGCTGATAAGATAAACCTACGCTGTGTGAGCCATAAGTTAAGGTTGAGCCTATAGATAATGCCTGATTATCAATATCACCATACAAGGCATCTCCCGACTCTGCATTGTCGAAAAAACGTATGTGTGAATCGACTTTTAACTTGTCATAATTGTTTTTATAGTTCACACCCAAGTAATTTTGACGATAGATATTCGTCACATCGCCATAAAAGTAACTTGCAGACCAGTTTTTATTTAATTGGTAATCTATGCCCGCAACATACATCCCATCAGTTTTACCATCATTATTTAATGCTTTAGGCCATAGACCAAAATCCATTGGCTGATTTTCATAACGGGCATTGATACTATCCAAATAACCTAACGTTAATTTGGTGTTTTTAAGATCTTTTGACTCTAGCCATACCCCATTATAAGTGGTCAATAATTGACGTGATGGATCAAAATTAATTACTGGTGTTATAGGTAAAATTTCACCAATTCGTAATTCGGTTTGGCTGATTTTCGCTTTAAGAGTTGCTCCTATTTTGCCAAACTGGCGCTCTTGTTTTCCTGTGCCTGTACCAGAAATCCCACTATACGGCAGAACCCAATCGGCATTACGGTCACGACCATCCAGACGCACAGCATACTGTGCTAACACATCAACACCGAGTTGTAACGCCCCAAACTCTACATAGCCAGATTTTGCATCCAGTGTCACAGCTTGCGACCAACTCCCCCAGTTTTTTGCGGGGGTGTCATCATACTGACGATCTAAATAGAAGTTTTTAAATTTCAGCTGAACCTGACTATCTTCAACAAAACCAGCATATGTGCCACTAGCCCCTATTGTTGCTATTGCGCAAGCCATTGCGATCCATAACGTTTGACGACGCATTGCGTACTTCCTTTCAATCAATCCATGAAATCAAGCCCTATCATGCTCAACTCTATTTTTATGAAAAATTCGACTAGAGTATTAAGATATTTTTCTTTTTAAACTCAATGCTTTAAAAAAATGTTACTTTTCCAGTAATGAAGATTTTTAACAGATCACTAAAAACGATTAATCATTACCTAAAAACCACAATAAACATTTGTTATATATATATTTATTATTGAAATAACATTATTTAAATTTGATATTTTTATTTTTCTAATCGTTTTTTTATTTAAATAGAGACTTATTTAATCAAAAATGATATTCATCTATTTATAGAAAATAACGCTTATATCCAAGTTATTTCATCTAGATCAAATCATTAGATGTAAAAAAGCACTCTCACGGAGTGCTCTTTTTCACTTGTAAAAAACTTATGCGCTCATTACTTTCGCTTTTGACATGGTTAAGGCAAGATCTTCAATCATATCTTCCTGTCCCCCAACCGTACCACGGCGACCAAGTTCTAATAAAATTTCACGCGCAGAAACACCATATTTAGCTTCAGCACGTTTTGCAAACAATAAGAAAGAAGAATATACACCAGCATAACCTAATGTTGCTGCATCACGATCTGCACGAATTGGGTTTAGCATCATTGGAATCACGAGATCTTCTGCAATATCCTGTACTTTAAACAAGTCTACGCCTGTATCTATCTGCATACGATTTGCAACTGCAATAAATAACTCAAGTGGCGTATTACCTGCTCCAGCTCCTAGACCAGCAGCAGCCAAATCAACCCGAATTGCACCAGCTTCAACTGCAGCAACGGTATTGGCAACCCCCATACCCAAGTTATGGTGACCATGGAAACCTAACTCAATACTGCTATCAAGTTCTTGACGAAGTAACCCAACCCGATCGGTAACATCTTGTGGCAACATATAACCAGCAGAGTCAGTGACATAAATACAGTTAGCACCGTAAGACACCATTTTTTTTGCTTCTTCTAGCAAATGTTCTGGTGTAGCCATATGAGCCAGCATTAAAAAGCCTACTGTATCCATTCCCAATTTACGGGCAGCAGTAATATGCTGTTCAGATACATCTGCTTCTGTACAGTGTGTTGCAACACGAATGGTTGAAACACCAATCTCATGTGCCATTTTTAAATGATCAACTGTTCCAATACCCGGTAATAAAAGTGCAGATACCTTAGCATTTTTCATACGTGGCACAACCGCAGATAAATATTCTTCATCTGTTGCAGCGGCAAAACCATAGTTAACGGAACTACCACCTAAACCATCACCATGAGTGACTTCAATCAAGGGTACACCCGCTTCATCTAAAGCAGTTGAAATAGCAATCATTTGCTCAACTGTAGTTTGATGGCGTTGAGGATGCATCCCATCACGTAGCGTCATATCATGCACAATAATCTTAGACATACGGTTTCTCCTTAAACAGCTTCTACTTTTTGGTTAGATAAAACGCGTTCTGCAAACATTTCTGCTGTACGCGCAGCTGCCGCAGTCATAATGTCAAGGTTACCGGCATATTTCGGTAAATAATCGCCTAAGCCTTCTACTTCAAGAAACATAGAAACACGATTGCCATCAAATACAGGTCCATTCACCAGTTTGTAACCCGGTACATACTTTTGTACCTCTTTGATCATGGCATTGACAGATTCACTAATTGCTACTTGGTCAGGCTCTCCCTCAACTAAACAATGTACTGTGTCGCGCATCATTAATGGAGGTTCAGCAGGATTGATAATAATGATAGCTTTACCTTGTTTTGCACCACCAACTTTTTCAATTGCGCCAGCAGTTGTACGAGTAAATTCATCAATATTTTTACGCGTACCAGGACCAACCGATTTAGTTGAAACTGTTGCAATGATCTCAGCATAGCTAACAGTCTGTACCTGTGAAATTGCAGCAACCATTGGGATAGTTGCTTGCCCACCACAAGTCACCATATTCACATTGGGTACTTCGCCAGCATCTAGCAACGCTTCCAAATTTACGGGCGGTACACAAAATGGACCAATGGCTGCAGGAGTTAAATCAATCATCAACACACCAAGCTCATTTAGCTTGCGGCTGTTCTCTGCATGTACATAGGCTGAAGTTGCATCAAAAGCAATTTTGATATCATCTTTAAGTACATGAGGTAATAAGCCATCCACCCCTTCAGCCGTAGTTTTTAAACCCATTTTTTCAGCGCGAGCCAAGCCTTCAGAGGTAGGATCAATCCCCACCATCCATACTGGTTCCAATACTTCACTACGCTGTAATTTATACAATAAATCTGTTCCAATATTTCCTGGACCGATTAAAGCGCATTTAATCTTTTTCATTTCCCTATCCTTTATTCAGCAGCAAAGCATGCAATAACTGAATTGAAGCCTTCAATTTCAACTTTAAACTCATCCCCAGGATGAGCCACCACCATTGGACCCAATGCCCCAGTCAGGACAATATCTCCTGCTTGTAACGGACGTCCACGTCGTACCATTTCATCCGCCAACCAAATTGCTGCATTCAATGGATTAGCTAAACACGCTTTACCAATACCTTGAGAAACAATCTCATCACCACGAGTCATGACCATTTTGCAGTTAACCAAATCAAGTTGATTAAGCTGTACTGGATGTGAACCCAACACAAAAGCTGCACTTGAAGCATTATCAGCAACTGTGTCAATTAATGAGATTTTCCAGTTCTCAATGCGACTATCAACTATTTCAATAGCTGGTAATGCATAGTCTGTCGCACTAATAATGTCTGCATATGTATGTCGAGTTTGGGTTAAATCTTTTTTGAGAATGAGTGCAATTTCAGCTTCAACTTTTGGCTGAATCATCTTGCCCGCTGGAATAGCTTCGCCATCGCCATATGCCATATCGGCAAATAACATCCCAAAGTCAGGTTGATCTACGCCGAGTTGAGCTTGTACCACTTTAGAAGTTAGACCAATTTTACGACCTACTAAACGGCGCCCTTCCGAGAGTGCACGTACAGTATTGATTTCCTGTACTGCATAAGCGATATCCACATTTGCCTGTTCACCACCGAGTTCAGCACGAATAGGAATAATCGCAGTTTGTGATAGTTCAGCTTGTCTTAAGGCAAAAGCAACTGAATCAACAACAGCAGAATTCGACATCAATATTTCCTTAAACTGCAAAATTGAACGTATACTGCGTTACTGAAGGTATAAAAAACGGAATACGAAGTTCAGGCAAAGTTAGACACAACAAATCCCTTGTGTTTTCCGAGATGGCTACCTACTGGAACGTGTACATAAAACAGCTTAAGAATGGAAAAAACCCTAATTAAATGCCAATACTTATTTTGTTTCACACAATAGTTTTTATTTATAATCAAGATACAAGGGTCTTTGAAGATTGATATTGCGTCTACATCATAAATATATTAATTAATATATCTCAAAAATATCTATTTCAATCTAAGAGCTTTTTACATAAAAATATAAGTTGTGATTATTTATTGGAATAAAAACTTAACTTTAAAGTCAAACCAAATGAATTGAAGTATAAAAAATATAAAAGTGTCAATCAAAGTGGATGAATACTAATTATTTAACTAAAGGTAGCCTCACACTACCTTTAGTATGAAACACTTTAGAAATCGTAGATAATTGTAGCATTTATACGATTATCAATTCCTTCTCGATCATTAAAAGTTGTCCTTTGCCCATACATATATTCAAAACCAATATTTATTGCTTTTACTGGTGTATAAAAGGCATTAATCCATCCTTCTATTAGCTCTTTATTTTGAGTCGAATCATTTTGTACGAGTTCAGAAAATGAATTACTACTATTAGCACGCATATAGCCTAACCCGACTGAGGATCGTATCTTAGGCGTAATTTTTTGAGTTAACCCAACAGTTACTGTGTTAAATTCATTTGGTTTAATATGACCATTTCCATCAAATACATAAGCATAGTTAGACCACAGTAAATTTTTAGTATCACCTTTAATATGATTGTAATCAGCTCGAATTAAAGTATTTGGAGTGACTTGCCACTTGCCGCCTAAAGCTGCTCCCCAAGCGATAAACTCATCATGATCACCTGCTGATGTTGCTTTTTGAGTTATAAAAACTCGACCAGAAAGTGCAGATCCATTATCAAACTTGTAATTTATACGTCCTGTTGCTGATGGTAGTTTCAACTTTGCATTAGCATCCGTTGTAAAGTTCTGTGTACCTGTAGTCGTAACAGTTTCAGACTTAGGATCTTCAAGGCTAACTGCAAAATTCAAATGTGAATCCACAAGATGACTATATTTTATTTGAGATACACGTGTTAAAGAACCACCCACAGAAAGTGCTGCATCTACTGTTTCTGGGAAATACTCAATGGCATTAAAGTTTGACCAAGTTTGACCAATTAACCAGTCATCAAAGGTAATATAAGCATGACGGAGGCGGAATGTATCACGCCCCGCTCCACCAAAGAAATCCATCTCTAATTTACCACCCACTTTGTGATCCCAAGTACTAGGCGCAGTAAAATTAAAACCAAAACGGGTCGCATTTAAGGTACTTTGGAATTTATCAGAATTATGTGTTTCAGCTTCGGTATGCTTCAAAGGTACGGTACTGATGTTGTTATACATCGCACTAGGACCCTTAATTTGATATGAAGCATCGGCACGAATATTTCCATACAACTCAAATTCCGCGCCACCTTTGGTCACAAGGTGTTTAAGGTCCGATGAGCTAGTTGATGACGTAGCTACTACTTTTTTATCTTCATTTTGTTTATCGAACTTTGCTTGTAATTCTTGTATTTGCTGCTGAAGTTTTGCAATCTGCTCTTGAGTCACTTCTGCATAACTCGATGTAGCCACAGCAAATATTGCAAGGCTTAGTGTACTTCTATAGAATAATCTTACTGATTTATTCATGTTAAACTCCATTTTTTGTGAATAGTCATCCGTAAAGCAGTTTTAGGCATCATGCCTAAGAGATTGCTTTTTGGTTTTAATAAGGAACATAGGCCTCTCACCACAAGCAGCTTATGTTTTCCTTATATTTATTAAAGATGAGTCGGTTATTAAGAATTAGACGTAATCATTTCTCTTAATTTAAATTTTTGAATTTTCCCCGAAGGTGTCATTGGAATCTCATTCCAAACCTCTAGGCGCTCTGGGATATACTGCACAGCAAGTTTATGCTGTTTAAGAAAATTAACAATTTCTGAAAGTTCTATAGATTCCCTATGTTCTTTTAATTTGATAACTGCACAAGCGCGCTCTCCAAGACGTTCATCTGGATATGAAACTAAAGCAACGATAGCGATATCTGGATGTTGGTAAAGTAATGACTCAATTTCAGCAACTGGAATATTCTCACCACCACGAATAATAACGTCCTTATTTCTTCCGCAAATTCGTATATAACCTTGCTCATCTTGATATGCCAAATCGCCAGTATCAAACCAATCATCATGATCAGTAGCATTCAAATAAGGACGCTTAAGATATCCCCCAAAATTTGAACATGTCCGAATCATTAAAGAGCCTGGTTCATTGTTTCCTTTCTCTTTACCATCTTGATCAATGATTTTAATTTCAACGCCTGGTAACGGTAATCCATCTGTATTAAAAGACCTTTCATCATCATCTTCAGGCCTTGTCATGGTTACGGCGCCACATTCTGTCATTCCCCATGCCGAAATTACTTTTACTCCAAGATTTTCTCTTGCTTTCTTTACTAAAGGACCTGGGATCGGTGCGCCTGCACAAAGGAATGTTTTTAATGAATGAAATTTTTTGTCGCCTTGTGATGCAGCATTGGATAAGTCATTTAAAAAGGGAGTTGATGCCATCGTAAATGTAATTTTGTATTTATCTATCAAATCTATAGCTTTATCGACATCCCAAATATCCTGAAGAATAACCTTAGCTTTTAAGATAACTGGCATGATAAGACCGTACATAAACCCAGTCTGATGCGCCATTGGTGATGCCATCAAGATTACATCCTCATGATTTAAATGTAATCGTTCCGCATAAGGCACTATATTTGCAAACAGTGTATTTGCGGTATGCATTACACCTTTTGGTTCACCTGTGGTTCCAGATGTAAAAATTAATTGTGCGATATCATCAGCATTAATTTTTATGTCATTAAGCGTATTTAGGATTTGAGGATCTTTATCTAATCCATGATTGAGTAAAACATCAGCAAAGTTATTTTCTCCATTTCCATCAATCACAATAACATGTTGTAAGCTATTGATATTCTTTTGAAGTTGATAAGCCAACTGTTCATAATCAAATTTACGAAATACTTTGGGAACAATAAAAACCTTACTTTCACTATGCTTTAACATAAATGTAAGTTCACGTTCACGAAAAATTGGCATTAACGGATTTAAAACTGCACCAATACGTCGGCATGCAATATAAAGTAAACTGAATTCCCACCAGTTAGGTAATTGGCAAGAAACAATATCATTTTTTTGTATGCCTAATTTTCTTAATCCCAGAGCAATCTGATTAGAAGTGTGTAATAACTCACGATATGTAAAACTTCTCTCTGGCTGATCATCTTTTATACTGACTAATGCTGTTTTATCCGGATATTGATGAACAGCATCATTTAGCGATTGAAGAATGGTTTTATCCAACCAATATCCCTGTTGAATCATTCTTGCTCTTCGCTGTGGCAAAAGTACTGCATCGAAATCCATTCTTTAACTCCTTGTTATATTCTTTCCTTGATTTATAGACTACTACCAAGATCATTTTTTAAAGTTGAAGCCCACCAAGTGACTAAACATTTTGTTTAGCCACCTTCAATAATCAATTGATAATAATAAATAAATTAAATTTAAGCTGGCACAGCCTTGCGACCTGCTTTGTGTCTGGCAATAATTGTTTTCATAATCTGGGCCGTACCATCACCAATTTGAAAACCGAGTACATCTCGTAGACGCTGCTCCATAACTCCACGATCGTATCCAGCATGACCGAAGGTTAATAAGCATTGATGTACCACATCATAAGCAAGTTTAGGTCCCCACCATTTACACATCCCAGCTTCCGAAGTATGAGGAAGATGATTATCTTTCAACCATAAAGTCTGTAAACACAATAATCGAGCAGCTTCAACTTGGGTTTCATAATCTGCCAAAGGATGAGAAACACCTTGAAATGCAGTTAATGGCTTCCCAAAAGCTTCACGCTGAGCTGCATATTCCCAAGCTTCATCAAGTGAAACCCTTGCTACAGCTAAGACTTGTAAACCAATCAGTGCACGTGAAAAGTCAAAACCTTGCATGACTTGTACAAAACCTTTATTTTCTTCCCCTAAGCGGTGATTTACAGGAACTCGTACGTTATCAAAGAAAATTGAACCTCGCCCAATAGCACGCTGACCATGACAATCAAATCGTGTAGTACTAATTCCCGGTAAATTCATAGGTACCAATAAAGCAGTTACACCATGTGCACCAGACTCAATTGAACCAGTACGGCCGAAAATAACAGATGCATCGGCTTGATCAGCGGCTGAAATTGAAGTTTTTTCTCCATTAAGAATATATTCATCTCCATCACGCTCAATTTTCAAACGTAAATTTGCCGCGTCAGATCCACCTCGTGGTTCAGTTAAACCTATTGAAAAAATAGCCTCTCCCGCCGTAAGTTTTGCCAACCATGGACGGACAACTTCTGGCTCACCATGTTCAGCTAGAATCTGACCATTTAAAGAAGCGAGTAAATTAATATATGAGAAACTCAAATCAGCTTTAGCAATCGCTTCATGAATGACACCTGCCGCCAGACGTCCCATACCCTGCCCACCATACTCTTCAGGTAACTCAGGTGCGATAAAGCCCATCTCTCCCATTTTTTTAACTAAATCTCGGTCAAAAGTTCTAGTCTGGTCACGTTCTAAAAAACCGGGAGCGATATATTTTTGGGCAAATTTTTCAACTGTTTCAGCTAGATATTCCAAATCTTCTGTAATATAAGGATTTTTACTCATCTCATTCTCCTTAATTATTTGAAATATTTTCGAAATTCTGGCTTACGTTTATCTTTAAGGGCATTTACCCCTTCACGAGATTCCTCTGTATCATAATAAAGCTTCAACGCGTACATACCCATACCAGCAATTCCGGCTTGATGTGCAGTATCCATATTGAAACTACGCTTTGCGATTGCTAATGCTGTTGGACTACGTTCGCAAAGTTCTTCTCCCCATGCTTGAACTTCAGCATCGAGTTGATCAGCTGGAACGCATTTATTTGCCAAGCCGATTGATACAGCTTCTTCTCCAGTATAACGACGACACATATACCAAATTTCACGAGCTTTTTTCTCACCCACAACTCGAGCCAAGAATGCAGTTCCATAACCCGGATCAACAGAACCCATTTTAGGACCAACTTGACCAAAAATTGCTTTATCAGAGCAAATTGTTAAATCACAGATGGTTGCCAAAACATTCCCACCGCCAATCGCATAACCTTGTACACGTGCGATTACAGGCTTAGGAACATCCCGAACAGCTGTATGTAGTTCTTCCATTGGCAAACCAATTGTGCCACGTCCGTCATAGTTTCCATTATGAGCAGACTGATCTCCACCTGTACAGAATGCGCGATCACCGGCACCAGTTAAAACAATTGCACCCACATCTCGATCATAACCAGCTTTATTTAGTGCTTTAATAATTTCATCACAAGTCTGCCCACGAAAAGCGTTCATTTTTTCAGGGCGGTTAATGATGATCCATGCCACACCATTTCTAACTTCGTATAAAATATCTTCAAAATTCATTTTTCATTTCCTTGAACTGTTATTCGTTATTTATTCCAAAATTGGAATTAACCATTCATGGTTAATCCACCAGAAACACTTAATACTTGACCAGTAACAAATCCAGCATCATCACTTAAGAAGAATGTAATAGCCGATGCTAAATCATCTGGTTGACCCAATCGGCCAAGTGGTATAGCTCGTGTAAAAGCTTCACGAAGTTTTTCTGGATTCGAAGCGCCTTCGGTTACGCCAGCCAATAAAGCTGTATCAGTTGGCCCTGGACAAATAACATTGAAAGTAATGTTATTGCGTGAATGCTCACGCGCCAGTGTTTTAGAAAAAGAAAGTAATCCACCCTTACATGCTGCATATACAGCTTCACCAGATGAACCAACTCTTGCAGCATCAGATGCAATATTCACTACACGCCCATGATTTCGTTCAACCATTACTGGTAAAACAGCATGGTGCATGTTCAACATGCCAATTAAATTGATCTGAATTAATTTTTCCCACTCATTCGCAGATGTTTTCAAAAATGGTTTAAATACATCCCAACCTGCATTATTTACCAAAGCATCAATTGGCCCCAATTGTTCTTGGGTAGATTTAACTGCGGAATCAACAATCTGACGATCTGTAATATCACACTCAATTGCAATTGCCTGACCATTATTTGCTTCAATTTCCGCAACCAGACTCTTCGCTGCTTCTAAATTCATATCAAATACCGCAACTTTTGCACCTTCTTCAGCTAAGCGTTTACAAGTTGCTGAACCAATTCCACCAGCACCGCCTGTCACGATAATTACTTTGTCTTTTAGTCCTTTCATAAGTTTTCCTTGTCCATTTAGTGAGCTAAATTTTTCATTCCTTGTTGATAATTTCAAAATAGCTAACAAGAAAATTAATTTCAATTACTAAATAACAGAGCTCACTATGCGAAATATATAAACAAGTTGATATATTTTTATAAATATATGTTTTTTAATGAAAATATATTTATTTTTGCAAAAATAATGAAATAATTAGTTACATTTATTGCGCAAAAACAAGATGCTTAACCGTCAATTTCAAGAATTAAAAATACAAGATTGGAAATATTCCAAAAGAATAATTAGTAATATTAATTTTTAGATTATTTAATAAATTGAGCAGATATAATTTTTCAAAAAAAAGCCCTTATTCGTGTAATCCACAAATAAAGGCTTTTTTCCAATTTTATTTTTTGAAGAAGATAGTAATAAACACTATTTCTTAAACTATATATGGTTTAAGAAATAAGACCTTCAGAAAGTCAAATCTTAATTAGAAAATGCAGCTATACCCGTCTGAGCGCGCCCAAGGATAAGAGCATGGACATCGTGTGTTCCCTCATAAGTATTTACAACCTCTAAATTTACAAGATGTCGGGCTACACCAAACTCATCACTGATCCCATTTCCTCCCAGCATATCCCTAGCTAGCCGAGCAATATCAAGAGCCTTACCACAGTTATTACGCTTAATTAGGGATGTACCTTCAACAGATGCAATGCCTTCATCTTTCATACGTCCAAAACGTAAAGCCACTTGCAAACCCAAAGAAATTTCAGTTTGCATATCTGCAAGTTTCTTTTGAATTAACTGATTTGCTGCTAAAGGACGCCCAAACTGCTTACGATCCATCGTATATTGATGTGCTGTATGCCAGCAAAACTCAGCTGCCCCCATTGCACCCCATGCAATACCATATCGTGCACTATTCAAACATGTAAACGGACCTTTTAAACCCCGAATCTCTGGAAATGCATTTTCCTCTGGAACAAATACGTTATCCATTACTATTTCACCAGTAATGGAAGCCCTCAATCCCACTTTTCCATGAATTGCAGGTGCAGAAAGACCATCCCAACCTTTTTCTAAAATGAAGCCTCGAATATCACCAACATTACCTTCAGGTGAAACTTCTTTTGCCCATACTACGAATACATCAGCAATAGGACTATTAGTAATCCACATTTTAGCGCCAGTTAAACGGTAACCACCCTCAACTTTTTTAGCGCGAGTAATCATACTACCAGGGTCCGAGCCATGGTCAGGCTCGGTTAGTCCAAAACAACCAATGTATTCACCTGTAGCGAGTTTAGGTAAATATTTTTGCTTTTGCTCTTCGGTACCGAATTCATTAATAGGAACCATAACTAAAGAACTTTGAACGCTGGCCATTGAACGATAGCCTGAGTCTACTCGTTCAATTTCACGAGCAATTAACCCATAACTCACATAATTTAACCCTGAGCCACCATATTGTTCAGGAATTGTAGGTCCTAAAAGACCTAGCTCGCCCATTTCACGAAAAATAGAAGCATCTGTTTGCTCATGACGGAACTGTTCTAATACACGTGGCATTAGCTTATTTTGACTATAATTAAATGCAGTATCCCGAATCATTCGCTCTTCTTCAGTTAACTGATTTTCTAATAAAAAAGGATCTTGCCAATTAAATTGAACTCTACTCATTTTCTCATTCCTTTAGGTAAAAACATCCATCTATTAAGTTGTAGCTTGTTTAATCATGTCTCGAGCAATAATGATTTGCTGAATTTGTGTTGTTCCCTCATAGAGACGGAATAAACGAACATCTCGATAAAATCTTTCAATTGAATATTCACTGATGTATCCAGCCCCACCATGTATCTGTAAACAACGATCAGCTACTCGGCCACACATTTCTGTAGCAAACATTTTTGCACACGATGCTTCTGTACTAATATTTTCCCCCAGATCACGACGACGTGCTGCATCTAATACCATGCATTTCGCAGCATAAATCTCTGTTTTTGAATCTGCTAACATCGCTTGAATAAGCTGAAAATTAGCAATTGATTGACCAAATTGTTTACGTTCTATTGCATATTGCAAGGCATCTTCTAACATACGCTCTGCCATTCCTGCACTGTAAGCAGCAATATGTAAACGGCCTTTATCAAGTACCTTCATTGCTGTTTTAAAACCAATACCTTCAATACCGCCGATCAATTGGTCTTTATGGACACGACAATTATCAAAAATGACATCACAGGTATAAGAACCTTTTTGTCCCATTTTTTTATCAATTTTTCCTAAAGTGAGCCCAATTGTACCGGCCTCAACCAAAAAAGCTGAAATGCCTCCAGCACCTTTAATATCTGGATTAGTCCTAGCCATAACAGTAAAAGTTGATGCGCGAGGTGCATTAGTAATAAAACGCTTGGTACCGTTTAAAATATAATAATCACCATCTTTAAATGCAGAAGTCTTTAAAGCAGCGGCATCTGAACCAGAGTCAGGTTCTGTTAGGCAGAAAGAACCTATAATTTCTCCGCTAGCATAACCTGGTAAATATTTTTGCTTTTGTTCTTCAGTACCATCAATAATAATTCCACTTGAGCCGATCCCGTTATTTGTACCAATCAAAGAACGAAATGCAGCAGAAGTTTGCCCTAACTCAAATGCAACCAACACTTCTTCTTCCATCGTAATTCCCAGACCGCCGTACTCTTCGGGAATTGTTAAACCAAATAAGCCTAATTCCTTCATTTGTTGGACAATGTGATCTGGTATCGCGTCAGTTTCATCGACCTCATGTTCTAAAGGTCTCAATGTATTCTTAACAAAACTTCGAATTGTAGATAACAACTGTTCTAATGTCTGTTGATCACGAATCATCTTTCTCTCCTTATATCCTTATACAATGCTATCCAAAGCACCATTTTGTAATACAAAACCACAAGTAATTTCGTTATACGAAATAAAATAGCAGCACAACTCTCAACAAACAAGAATTTTTTACTTAAAATTTCGCAATACAGAATTAATGTTCATTAAATTGCGTAAATATATTGATTTAACTCTCAAATAAAGCTAAATTTAAATGAATATTTATTTTGTTATACGAAATTAAAGTTTATGATTGGTTAATTCTTCTTTTCAGTTTTTTAGCCAATATTGCTGTTGACTAGGTGAATCATTTAAAAAAGCATCAACTATTCTAATTTTTTTTGTATAGCGAAATATAATTGATATGATCAAGAATAGTGTTTGATCAAATACGGGAATGGTATGCATTTAGAATATAATCAACTAAAAGAACAAGTCGAAAAAAAAGTGAACTTTGATGAAATCCGTTTAGATCCGATTTCTCATATTCACCGCGAAAATAATCCTCAATTTATTGCTTCCTTAGCGCGTGGATTAGAGATATTACGTTGTTTTTCAGCATCTAACCAAGTTCTAGGTAATCAAGAATTATCTCATCTTACAGGCTTACCTAGACCAACAATTGCAAGAATTACGAGTACATTAGTGTCCCTTGGTTACTTAAAGCAACTTCCAAATTCTACCAAATACACTTTAGATATTGGGGTGCTGGCACTTGGTTACGCCGCATTATCGAGTATATCTATACGATCAATTGCCCATTCTTACATGGAAGAAATGTCCAGATATGCACAAGCTCCAGTTGCTATGGCAATGAGAGACCGATTAAACATGATGTATCTAGATGTTGTCCAAACCGAAACCAATTTAACTATGCGCAGACCAATTGGTTCGACTTTACCCTTACATAACACATCTATGGGAAGAGCCTGTTTAGCAGCTCTTCCTGAAAATGAACGTGAGTTTATTTTAAAAGCATTAGAAAAGAAGCACACTGCTGAAGAATGGCCAGCAATTAAACGTAGTTTAGATCGAGCCTTTCATGATTATCAAAACTATGGATATTGTTTATCTTTAAGCGAATGGCATAAAGAAGTGAACTCTGTTGCCGTTCCCTTAATACACCCAATTTACGGTTTATTAGTCTTTAACTGTGGAGCACCAAGCTACTTAGTTAATCAAGAAAAACTTGAAAACGAAATTGGCCCAAGATTAATTCATATGGTTCAAAATATTCAAGACGCTCTAAACACCTTACATTAACCTTCTATTAAAAACTGAACTCTGTTTCAGTTTTTTTAGGAATAATTCTCGTAATGAAATTGGATTTCGCAATATGGAAAATTTAGAAAGAGAATCGATGGAGTTTGACGTTATCATCGTAGGTGCAGGACCGGCAGGTCTATCTGCTGCGATTAAGATCCGTCAATTAGCGATTGAAAAAAACTTACCCGATCTTTCTGTTTGTGTAGTTGAAAAAGGCTCTGAAGTAGGTGCGCATATCTTGTCTGGTGCTGTGCTTGAGCCACGTGCCATCAACGAACTTTTCCCGAACTGGAAAGAAGAAGGTGCGCCTCTTAACGTACCTGTAACTGAAGACAAAACTTTCTTCTTGTTATCAGACACCACATCTAAAGAAGTGCCTCACTGGATGGTTCCTAAAACCATGCACAACGATGGTAACTATATTATCTCGTTAGGTAACGTAGTTCGTTGGTTAGGTCAAAAAGCTGAAGAGTTAGAAGTTTCAATCTTCCCTGGCTTTGCTGCATCTGAAGTGCTTTACCATGAAGACGGTACTGTAAAAGGTATTCAAACTGGCGACATGGGTGTTGGTAAAGATGGCGAGCCAACGCATAACTTTACCCCAGGTTATGAGCTACACGCGAAATATACCCTCTTTGCTGAAGGTTGCCGTGGTCACTTAGGTAAACGCCTGATTGCGAAATACAACCTTGATAAAGATGCTGATCCTCAGCATTACGGTATCGGGATTAAAGAGCTTTGGGAAATTGACCCAGCAAAACATAAGCCGGGCTTAGTGATGCACGGTGCAGGCTGGCCTTTAGCAGAAACAGCGTCTTCAGGTGGCTGGTGGTTATACCACGCTGAAAACAACCAAGTGACTTTGGGTATGATCGTGGACTTGTCTTATGAAAATCCACACATGTATCCATTCATGGAAATGCAGCGCTGGAAAACTCACCCACTGATTAAACAGTATTTAGAAGGTGGTAAGCGTATTTCTTACGGTGCACGTGCTGTAGTGAAAGGCGGTTTCAACTCATTGCCTAAATTGACTTTCCCAGGCGGCTGCTTAATTGGTGATGACGCAGGTTTCTTAAACTTTGCAAAAATCAAAGGTTCACACACTGCCATGAAATCAGGCATGTTATGTGGTGAAGCTGTATTTGAAGCGATTGCTGCTGGTGTAGAAAAAGGCGGTGACCTTGCGATTGCACGTGTTACTGAAGGTGAAGATTTATTCGTTAAAGAATTAACTTCTTACACTGACAAACTTAACAACAGCTGGTTAAAAGAAGAGCTTTATAACTCTCGTAATTTTGGCCCAGCAATGCATAAATTTGGTCAATGGTTGGGTGGTGCATTTAACTTTATCGACCAAAATGTTTTTAAAGTGCCATTCACTTTACATGACTTGAAACAAGACTTTGCTGCATTGAAAACTGTTGATGCAACAAGCTTTAAACCAAACTATCCAAAACCAGATGGCAAGCTTACATTTGACCGTTTATCTTCTGTGTTTATCTCAAACACTGTTCATGAAGAAAATCAGCCAGCTCACTTGAAGCTTACTGATCCTTCAATTCCAGTGAACGTAAACTTACCGAAATGGGATGAGCCTGCACAGCGCTACTGCCCTGCTGGTGTTTACGAAATCATGGAAGATAATGATGGCTCTAAACGCTTCCAGATTAACGCAGCGAACTGTGTTCACTGTAAAACCTGTGACATTAAAGACCCATCTCAAAACATCACATGGGTAGTGCCAGAAGGTGGCGGTGGTCCGAATTACCCTAATATGTAATTCCGTCACGGCAAAGCATTGCTTTGCTAGCCGTGTCTCATATCCAAATATGTAATATCGGACAATATAGCAGAGTTTCAATTGATCAATAAAGCAAGATATAAAAAAGGATAATCTAATGGGTGCATTAACAGGATATAAAGTATTAGATTTAAGTCGTATATTAGCCGGCCCTTGGTGCAGTCAAATCTTGGCAGACCTTGGTGCAGAGGTTATAAAAGTTGAACGTCCTTATTGTGGAGATGATACTCGGCAGTGGGGACCACCTTGGTTAAAAGATAATAAAAAACTAGATACTCAAGAGGCTGCTTATTATCTATCAGCAAATCGAAATAAATTTTCAGTCGCTATTGATATTTCAACGTTTGAAGGCCAAGCCCTGATTAAAAAAATGGTTTTAGATACAGATGTTCTCATTGAAAACTATAAAACAGGCACCCTTAAGCGCTATGGACTAGATTATGAGAGCTTATCCAAAATCAACCCTCGTTTAGTATATTGTTCTATTACAGGTTTTGGGCAAACTGGCCCCCGTTCTAAAGAACCTGGATATGATTTTATCATTCAAGGCATGGGAGGAATGATGAGTGTCACGGGAGAACGTGATGATTTACTAGGCGGAGGCCCGCAAAAAGCTGGCATTGCTCTTGCCGATTTAACTACTGGCTTATATTCCAATATCGCAATTCAAGCTGCTCTTCTTTCACGCCATCAAACAGGTGAAGGCCAATATATTGATATGGCATTACTAGATACTCAAATCGCTTGCATGTCCCAGCTTGGAACAAATTACTTAGTATCAGAAAAAATTCCTGGGCGTTATGGAAATGCTCACGCTAATATTGTGCCTTATCAGGTTTTCAAAGCTCTTCAAGGTGAATTCATTATTGCCTGTGGTAATGACAATCAATTTACTTCATTGTGCCAAAGTATTGGCTTAGCTGAATTACTGCATAACCCTAAATTTTCAACTAACGCCCAACGTGTAATTCATCGAGATGCTTTGATACAGATATTACAGTCACACTTTTTAAGCGATACCGCGGAGAATTGGGTTGCTAAAATTCACGCGGTTCAAGTTCCTGTTGGCATGATTAATAATATTCAACAAGCCCTCTCGGAACCACAGGCTATAGCACGCAACATGGTAGTCAAAATCCCCCATCCTCTACAAAGTAACTACCAAATGATTGGGTCACCAATTAAGCTTTCAAAAACACCTGTTGAATATAAAAAAACTCCTCCTCTTCTAGCAGAGGATAGTAATTTAATTTTGCAGCGTTATCTTAACGAAGATGAATTTACTGCTTTGAAAAATAAAAGAATTGTTCAATAATAAAAAAACCCTTAGTTTTTACTAAGGGTTTTTCGACTTTAATCAATGAAGATTAAAGTTTAGATACCAATTCTGGTACTACAGTGTTCAAATCACCAACTAACCAGTAGTCAGCAACACTGTTGATTGGCGCTTCTTCGTCTTTGTTGATTGCAACAATAACTTTAGAATCTTTCATACCAGCTAAATGCTGGATCGCACCAGAAATACCTACAGCAACGTAAAGGTCAGGCGCAACGATTTTACCAGTTTGACCCACTTGGAAATCGTTAGGTACAAAGCCTGCATCAACTGCTGCACGTGAAGCACCTTGTGCTGCACCAAGCTTGTCAGCTAATGGATCAAGTACTTTATGGTAGTTCTCACCAGAACCTACACCACGACCACCAGAAACTACGATGCGAGCCGCAGTTAATTCTGGACGGTCAAGCTTAACGATTTCTTCAGATACGAAGTGAGAAATACCCGCATCTTTTACTTCGCCAACTGTTTCAACAGCAGCTGAACCACCTTCCGCAGCAACTGGATCAAATGCTGTACCACGAACTGTACCAACAATGATTGCTTCGTCAGATTGAACAGTTGCAATCGCGTTACCAGCGTAGATAGGACGCTTGAATGTGTTAGCAGATTCTACAGAAATGATATCTGTGATCATGCTTACATCAAGAAGAGCAGCAACACGTGGAAGAATGTTCTTACCAGTCGTTGTAGAAGCAGCTAAAACGTATTTGTAACCTTTAGCCAAGTC